>Ga0228638_1000350_pt1 | contig 20380 bp, 14 predicted proteins | sample 48DmetaG_FD_182704 | JGI IMG/M metagenome (GOLD analysis project Ga0228638, IMG submission 182704) | Seawater microbial communities from Monterey Bay, California, United States - 48D | ecosystem: Environmental > Aquatic > Marine > Coastal | place: USA: California | collected 2016-10-31 | reverse complement strand
GCCGTCGTCGTCTTTGTGGCGCGAGAACGACGCGATCGAGCACGTGGAGGAGCGACTCGTCGGCCTCGAGCTCTACGCCAACGCCGCCGCCGGATTCGATGGCGTGCTGAAAGAACGCTACAGCGATTTCATCGTGCGGGAGATCGACATCGAGAGCGGTGAGGCGGTGGTTTTGAATGAACTGAGCGCGACGTGCGATGTAGAGATCGACGCGCGAGAGCGGAAGAAGTTTGAGGCGATGAAGGCGAAAGTGCAAGCCATGGAACGCGAGCGCGGGCCGGACGACGAAGCGGAGGACGAGGACGCGGCGAAGGATGACGTGGAGGGGGATAAAGAAGAGAGTATTGAGGAGGCAATGAAAGAATTCGAAGCGCTGTGCGGTGCAGAGGACGCGCGGCGACTGAGAGAATTTTTAGCCACTCCCGGGGTGACGCGTCGAAGTCAGAAGACGCACGATGGAAAGGCGGAAACGCCCCAACCGCTCGTGCTCGAGCCGACGACGGATAAAGCGAAACGGACGCAAATTCATCAATTTTTCAAGAAACACTTTTTATTACCTACGGACAACGTCGTGGAGTCGAACGAGGAAGAGAAGGAAGCTCTCAAGAACTTGAAAAAGCCGTCTTCGAGCGTGCGCGTGCATGCCGCCGTCAAGCAAGGCAAGAAGCGAACGCGCGTGGAGGCAATGGATCATCGAGCGGTGGGAAACTTTTGGCCCGAAGGCGTTCCAGAACATGTGCGATTTGCGTTTTGCAAAGAAAACAAAGAGTCTTACGAGATGCTCAACGTCATAGCCCGGGCCTTGAAGGTGAACTTCAAGTCTATTGGCGTCGCCGGAACGAAGGACAAGCGCGGAGTGACAACGCAACACGTCACCGTGCACAGAGTTCGGGCGAAAAGGTTGGCCAAGCTGGTACTTTATGGGTGTAAAATTGGTAACTATACGTATGTCGACAGACAACTTGGTTTCGGAGACCATTGCGGGAACGAGTTTGAGATAACGCTCCGAGGCATCGACCCAGACGTCGTCGGGAACGTGGAGGAGGCAGTGCGCGCACTCAAGTCTTCAGGGACCATCAACTACTACGGTTTGCAGAGATTTGGTAGCGCTGGGGGCAAACACGCAACGCATAAAATTGGAATTGAACTTTTACGTGGCGAATGGCAAGCTGCGATCGACGCTTTGCTGCTGCCGCGCGAAGGCGAGCGCGACGATGTCATGAAGGCGCGCTTGAAATGGATGGAAACAAAGGATCCCAATGAGACTTTGAAGTTGATGCCACGCTGGTGCGCGGCAGAGCGCTGTGTGCTCGAGCGCATGTCAAAAGTTCGCTCCACGGACTTGGTCGGATCGCTGTTGGCCGTGCCGAAGCAGATTAGACTGATGTACATTCACGCCTACCAGGCATACTTGTTTAATCGTGTCGTGTCGGAGCGCATTCGTAAGTACGGAGTCAACACGGTCGTCGAAGGTGACTTAGTGCTCGAAGAGGGAAACTGTGCCGGAGATGAAGGCGAAGACGATATGAATGGCGATACTCGGGTGAGTATGCCGAGGGTTCGCGTAGTGACAGCCGAGGAAGCCGCTTTGGGTGCGATTGACTCGTCGCTCGTGGTGCTGCCGCTTCCTGGAAACTCGATAACGTACCCAACAAATTTGGGTGATGTTTACGATCGATTCGCCGCGGAGGATGGAATCAGTTTGAATACTACGACGCATTCGGTTCGTGAATTCGCAATCAACTCATTCACCGGTGACTACCGTAGATGCTTTCTCAAACCCACAAACGTATCGCACACCGTCATTTCGTACGCGGACGCGGCGGCGGATTTGGTTTTGACCGATCTCGATCGCATCAATGGCATCACCGAACGCACCATCGAAGACGGCCCTTTACGTGCCGTAACGGTGAAGTTCACTCTGCCCCCGTCTTCTTACGCCACCATGGTTCTTCGGGAGTTGATGAAGGCGAACACCTCGGTGAGCTCGCACAAGCGCAAGACGCTCGACGCGCGAGCGGCGGCTTCCGTAGAGTAGACGAACGAAACGCGACGCATTTTTTAGTGATATCTTAGCATCTGTCGGTTTTCTTTTACATTATTGCTCGCGATTTTCGTTTTCTAAAGCCATCCGCGCGTCCCTTCGCGCTCGCGAGGTCGCGTCGTCGAGCGCTCGCCCAGGGCACGAGCGCAGACGGTGAGCTGAGGATGCCTATGAAGATCGGCGAGCAAATGATCGCCGCTCTCGTCGACGCGTCGTCACCCGACGCGACGCTTTAACCGACTCACGCGATGGTGACGAAGAAACCCGACGACGCCGTCGCCGCGGCGAGCGCGAAGAAAGGAAAGAACGCCGCGGGCGACGACAAAGACGACAAAAACGGCGATGGGGTCGTTGGCGATGGAAAGTCATCGACGACGAAGAATGGAAAGGATAAGAAGAACGAGGTGGAGTTGAGCGAAGAAGACGCGGCGCTGAAGGAGAACTTGGAACTGATGGTGATGCGAGCGAGCGATCCGAAGGCGGGGGTGGCGAAATTGGCGCTTGAAACGATGAGACGCGAGATCCGAACGGCGACGAGGTGCGCGAGTGCGAGAGCGACGAGGTCGCATGAACGATTACGACGCGATCGTGGATCACGCGACGATTGAGTGAGTGATATGCGCGATACTGACGAAATGATACGGTACTTTACGGCGATGCGAACAGTTCGATGACTTCGGTCCCAAAGCCTTTAAAGTTTTTGAGACCGCACTTGCAAACCTTGAAGGAGGTGTACGACAAAACGAAGAATGGAGAAAACAAGTTACTGCTGGCGGATATCATTTCCTTGTTGTCCATGACCAACGCTCCGGTGGCTGGGGAAATTCCAGAGTCGTTGAAGTACAGATTATTAGGGTCAAAGGAGGACATCGGGAACTGGGGACACGAGTATGTGCGTAATCTCGCCGCAGAGATCGGCACTGAATACCATCGTCGCATAGAGCAAGATGGGGACAAGGCTTCGATGGAAGATCTCATGGGTTTGGTGCACGAAATCGTTCCTTTTCACATGCAACACAACGCCGAGCCAGAGGCTGTCGATTTACTATTGGAAGTTGAGAAGCTCGACATTTTGCTCGACAACGTGAACGACGCCAACTATTCGAGGACATGCTTGTACCTGTTCAGCTGTGCCAACTATCTTCCTGAGCCAGAAGATGCAATCGTGTTGAAGACGGCGCATGCGATTTTCATGAAGGTTGGGAAGATGCCAGACGCTATGCGAGTTGCGCTCAAGCTCTGCGAGCAGAGCATCATCGAAGAGACGTTCAACGCGTGCACCAACTTGGCCATCAAGAAGCAACTTTGCTACATGTTGGCCCGTCACGGTCATCCGTTGAAGCTCGATGAAGGCCCGTGTGAGGTTGAAGAAGATAACCTGGATATGCTGCAGAACATCATGAGTCACTCAGACTTGACAAAGAACTACTTGATGCTGGCGCGTGACTTGGATGTCATGGAGGCGAAGTTACCCGAGGACATTTACAAATCGCATTTAATGGAAGTTCGCGCTCCTTCGGGCGCCGCAGTGGATAGTGCTCGTGCTAACCTCGCAGCGACGTTCGTGAACGCGTTCGTGAACGCCGGTTTCGGGCAAGATAAGCTTTTAACTTCTTCAGAAGCCGCGGATGGTTCCACATCTAATGTGAGCTGGATTTTCAAAAACAAAGATCACGGTAAAATGTCAGCAGCTGCTAGCCTTGGGAGCATCTTGCTTTGGGACGTTGAAGGCGGTCTACCGCAAGTCGATGCTTATCTCTATAGCGAGGAACCGAACATCGTTGCGGGTGGCTTGCTCGCCGTTGGTCTCATCAACACTAATGTGCGGAACGATTGCGATCCCGCTTACGGTTTGTTGTACGAGAGCGTGACCAAGGAAAACTCCGCAGTAAGAATCGGTGCGATAATGGGACTTGGTTTGGCATATGCTGGTACTCAAAAAGAAGAAGTTTCCGAGCTTCTCACGGAGGTGATTCACGATGACAGTGCTCCGTTGGAAGTCGTTGCTTTCGCAGCGCTGTCGCTTGGCCTCGTCTTCTGCGGCACGTGCCACGAAGAGTCTGTGTCGACCATCGTCCAAACGCTGATGATGCGGCCTGAGAAAGAACTCGACAATACGTTTGTGCACTTTTTGTGCCTAGGTTTAGGTTTACTTTTCTTACAGCGTCAAGCGGAAGTGGAAGCGACATTGGAAGTTGCGAAAACTCTCCCGGCGCGAATCAGCGGATATTTACAAACTGTGCTGGACGTGTGCGCGTACGCCGGTAGTGGTAATGTGTTGAAAATTCAGTCTCTTTTGGCGAAGTGCGGCGAGCACCCGGAGGCTGACGAAGGCGATGAATGGATTGCAGATCCCCAGAGTGTCGCTGTGTTGGGCATCGCTCTCGTTGCCATGGGCGAAGAACTTGGAGCAGACATGGCGGTCCGTGCGTACGATCACCTTATTCAGTATGGTGACGCGGCAGTAAAGAAAGCCGTTCCTCTCGCATTTGCGCTGTTACACACCTCCAACCCGAAGCTTGATGTCACGGATTTACTTGGTAGACTCAGTCACGATAGCAATGAAGAGGTCGCGCAGTCCGCGTGCCTTGCCCTCGGTATTGTTGGAGCGGGAACCAACAACGCGCGCTTGGCCTCGCAGCTACGACAACTTAGTAGTTACTACTACAAGGAGCCGTCGTGTTTGTTCCTCGTGCGTGTCTCACAGGGTCTTGTGCATATGGGTAAGGGCTTGCTCACGCTTTCTCCGGCGCACTCGGACCGAGCGCTGGTGTCAAACGTCGCACTTGCTGGTTTGATCATCACCGCCTTTGCGGGACTCGACATGAAGCATACGATTTTGGGTAAGCATCACTACATGCTGTACTATTTGTTTGTCGCTGCCCAACCGCGCATGCTCATGACTGTGGATGAACAAGGGGAACCGTTGCAAGTGTCTGTTCGAGTCGGTCAAGCTGTTGACGTCGTGGGACAGGCTGGGCGACCGAAGACTATCACTGGCTTCCAAACACATAACACTCCCGTACTTCTGTCAGTTGGCGATCGAGCGGAGCTGGCGAGCGAGAAATACATTCCTTTGACTCCTGTTTTAGAGGGAGTTGTCATCTTAAAGAAGAACCCGGAGTGGGTCGAGGAAATGGAAAAGTAGAACTTTAGATCGTTTGAATGTGAGATGAGAATCATCCCGAACTTTCATCGCAACTCCTTACACCGTAATAATTTACTTCACTCACAAATCGATAAATCGATGCACGCGCGAAATTGTCGCCCCATGACGCACGCGCTCAAGACGAGTCTAATCAAGTCTCAATTTTGGAAACGAGGGGAGAACGTCACAGTTTGCCTCCAACCATGACCGTTATGCAAGTGATGATGCAGCCTTTTGGCATCATGAATGCCTTGAGAGGCAAGATTTCAGTCCCGATCAGCGCAACTGCAGCCCTAGCGGCGGCCCTAACGGCTCCAAAGAGCACGGCCTTGTACAGCTTTTGTGGTGAGTTGACCATGTCGCAGTCAAACTCGAGACACTCACGACACTTTGCAGAATGGTGGACGCTCTTGGTGTCGTCGTTTATGATGTTTTTTAGCGTTACGTGTTTCGTTTTGCTAGAAACCGGTCGATACGAGGGAATTCGTGCCGTTTTCGACACAAAGCCATGGCAAAACGCCGCTCCACTACTGGAAGACTCCGACGAGCTGACGAAAGCAGAGTCAAAATTGATGTGTCCTTTCACAGGACAAGAGGGCTCTGGAACGTGTCCGATCTGTCATTCTATCGTGTCTCATAATGGTTATTATCACGTAAGACTTTTCGCTTTTCACCCTGAACACGTTCGCTCACACCTATCGCGCAGGGAGATCCACCCATACTACACACCGTCGTTGGCGACTCGATTCTCGAACACAGACTTGCGATGCAAGCCAGCGAAATAGACGATAAACCAAGGCTCGCACGAGTTCAACTCGACAATTTCATCAAATATCGCGGTAATTTTCTATTTGCCACGATCAGTCCGTCTTGTAAGGGGTGCTACATGAAGGCGTGGTGCTGGACTGTGGGGTACCGCATGGTTTGGCAATCCACTATTTTGGGCTTCAACACGATGTTGTGCAGTCATCTATTCGGTGAAGAGGTGCTTCTTTTCGACTTGAAAAGCATGTTGCTTTGTCTTTCGATGTTTTTCTCAATTTCTACGGTATGCATGCTACTGTCTTTGCTCGCGACGGCCGTCGTGTTCATCCGCGAACACACATTCATGCACACGGCTGAGGTGCCCAAGTTCGTGACACAGGACATGGGGGTCGTTGAAGTATTGCTCCGGATCATGGCGGATCCACGGGCAAGATACGGAGTAAATCCGAGCAAAACATACTGGAGTTGGCTATGGACAGTGAAAAAGGCGTGAGTTCGCGCACAGTTCGACGTGTGTCGACGGGACAAACGCGTGGACGTCTAGACGGCTCGTTCAACCGGGCGAGAATTCAAGCACAAATTAGTAACTTTCACGACAAGCGCTGGTTATGGTCATTTTGAGGCAAAATCGTGGAAAACATACTGGAATTACGCAGGCTCGCTGCGTTGTGCCAGAGGATTCGGCGCGGGATTGCGTCTGTCGAGCTCAACCCACGACAAATACTTGCCCCCGCGAAGTTCGGCCAGGCGCACTTGTCTCTCGCGCTTTCGGAGGTCATCACGTTCGCGTGCGGCTTCGCGCTCCTTATATTCTTCCTCTTCTCTCGCCTGCAGTACACTTGACGCATCTTCGGCGGCTGCGATGGACTATGTCGGGCGCAATGCAGTTGGTCAGTGCGGTGCTCAAACAGGAGATACAAACAAACAAGCACACTCACCTCAGCGATAGGAGTGGGTAGATCCGTGAAATCCTTATCGTAGTCATCGAATGCAATATCTCCATGAGAATTAAACAGCCGTTCCCACCAGCTATCACTGGGCGCGGCGTTCTTATCTTTGAAAAGCTCCAGGTTCATCTTCTTCAGGTACAACACGAAACCGTCGTCATCCTCTCCGCCTGAAGCAAAATAATTAATTTCGATCGCGAAACGATAGTGAAGATTGATTTAATTTGTCACGTACCAAGGTGAACCCACGCAGACTCTTCTGGTATGATTTGTCGAAATAACTCTCCCTGATAGCGAATGAATTGTAAATAATTGCGTGTCGAGAAATAATTAATTTAAATCACCTCTAGGTACGTGCGTCCAGTGTTTCGACATGACACTCTGACGGTCGACGGCGTGATGCAGACATCCAAATCTTGCTTCTTGGCGTCCTTCGGCACTTGTAACGCTTGAACGGCTATCTCAGATGAGCTCTGGTGCCATCGGCAAGACTTGTCCTGTGTCAAATTTAATTTAATTGTAAATAATTAATTGCGGTCGTTCGCACCATCATCTCAGCCCATACTTCGCGTTTGTGCATTCCTTGCGCCGAGTAGTGCACTTGTGACATTTGATAGCCCGTTTTGTTCACTCGTTCGACCGGGGTGCCGTCGTTGTAAACTAATTTGTACGTTCTGTAAGGAAGCTCCATGTCGGTTGGTGGTCGCTTCGCGACTACGATCTCCTTGCCACTTTTTAATGTCGATAAGATAATTCCTTGTAAGTTGTTGATGCGATCTACCAAGTCCTCCGACTTCAGTTCCTTGAGCTCGCCTACGTGATGAATTATTTAATTCCTCATCAATTTATTCCATTTAATTAACTCACCTTGCACGTCGCTCGCCGTACCCATCGCAGCCTCCGTTTCTGCGCCACCCAGTAACATCAAATCGTGTGCTTGAATTTTCTCGAGCATTTTCTGCGCTAACATCGTGAATACCAGCCGCCGAACGACGGATATCAAACACGTACCTCGGAGTTTAATTTATCTTCGCCGGCGAGAATTCGATACGAAAGCGCGACACCAGGCGCTCCACGAAACCTTGAGCGCACGCTTTCTATGAGTACCTTTTCTTTGATGACATTCGCACCCTTCGCGACGTTTTCTCGAAACGAGTCTCGCACTTTAGAGTTGAAGCCGACGAGCTTGCCAGTTTTGAAGAGAAGGCTGACGGTGACCACGTAAGTTGCCAAAGCGTCGGGAACGGTGCGCACGCCATACTCCGCCACGCCGTACTGATCGTTGATGTCGCTCAATATTTTCCCAGCCTCGACATCAGTCATACGACTGCACACATTCTTGAAGGCGTTCGTGAACATCGGATACTTGGTGTCCAAGTGCGTTATCGCCGAGAAGCACTTCGCCGCCGCTTGCGTGTCACCATTTTCGCGCCCTTCAAAAGCCTTGCCCATCTCGTACCACGCCCAAGCTTTGGTGATGACTGTATCTTCCTTGAAAGGCGAGAAGTCATCGACTTTGTACGTGAAGGTCATCTCCGTTTCCTTGTCAGAAAGCGATGCGTCGTCTTGTAACAAGGTCAACGCCGCCGCCGCGTCGGCGCGAGCTTGCATAAAGCACAACGCGTGGCGGTACATGCTCGCACGCTGGGTGTAAGCCATCGGCACGCTCATACCGTGTACGTTCCAATGTTGTACGAACCGATAGTAGTCGCCGCGCGGCTTGCTTCCTTCATTTATGCCTTTGATTTGACAAAACATTCCCTCTGCCATCTCCAACGACGTGACGTTTTCGAGGTGCGCGTGCTCGATGAGCTCGCGATTCTCCATGTCTTGCAGAGTTTCAAGAATCCAGTTCGCAAGTTGCTCGCGCGTAAATGAAGTGATCGTTTTATTCATCGCTTTCACGTGCTCGTCGATCACGCCGGCGTCGCCTTCGTCCTGACATTCGAACGATTGCCTGTACGCGGCGAGCGCGTCCGGGAACTGTCGCAGCCCCACGTGCGCGGTCGCCTTGCGCCACCACCCCTTGGCGAACGTCGGCATCAACGACACCGCCGCAGACGCGTCCTCCAGCGCCGCTTTAAAGTTTGCAGACTTGGCGTACGCCATCGAACGGTTACACAGCAGTTTCGCGCGTTCGCCCGCGTCCCTCGGCGCGAGTTCCTCCAGACACTTCGTGTACGTCGCGTACGCCTCCTTATAGTTCCCGTTCCCCAGCGCCTCGCGCGCGCGCGTCTTAAAATATTCCATCTTCACGCTCGCAAAGTCTCGCGACGTCGCGCATCCATCGCTCTCTTCCATCGCTCGCGCGGGTCGACTCGATTCCGCGCGCGCGCGCCCGCTCGAACCGTCGTTCGCCGTTCGCCGTTCGCCGTTCGCCGTTCGCCGTTCGCCGTTCGCCGTCGGCGCGACCCGACCCGACGCCGTCGACGCCGTCCGTTCGCGAGCGCGGTCGCTCGCGCGCTCGCGTGTGCGCGCGTTCGCTCGCTCGTTCGAACGCGTCGGTCGCGTGCGTTTCCCGCCGCGTCGCGACCGTTTTCGCGTTCGCGTTTCGGCGCGACCGCGCGACCGGGTGTTTTGACGCCCGGTCGCGCGTCCCGGCCGGTCGGCACCGCGCGACGCGATGGGCGCGCTCCCGGAAGCGCTGCTGGCGCGACTGGCGAAGCGAGGGATCGCGGTGCCGAGCGACGGCGACGGCGACGGCGACGGCGACGACGACGACGCGACGACGAAGCGACGACGCGAGGACGAGGACGAGGACGAGGACGAGGACGAGGATGGGACGGGAACGGACGTCGACGCGAAGCTGCCGCGAGGGTGGAGAGCGAAAGTCGATCCGACGTACGGACAGACGTATTACTACAACAAAGCGCTGAATAAGACGCAGTGGGAACGACCTGTGGAGGCGGAGAAGACGAGACCGCCGCCGCCGCCGCCGCCGCCGGCGACGCCGTTGCCGCCGGGATGGCGAGCGACGACGGATCCGGCGAGTGGAAGAGAATATTTCTTTAATCCACACACGCAGAGAACGTCTTGGGAGCGACCGCGCGACGGTGCGACGGCGGTGGGGATGCGAAGGTGCTCGGGGTGCGGCGGATTCGGGCGCGGACTCGTGAAGGCGCACGGTTACTGTTTACACTGCTCGCGAATTTTGGGTCGGTATCCTCCGGGCGTGAGTTCATTGGACGTCGTCGATAACCCATTCATGACGAAACAACAGCGAGCGAAAGCATCGACCGCGACGGGCACGGCGCGAGTCGAGACGAAGGCTTCCGCCGTGAGCAAACCGGCGAGCGTGCGGCGAGACATCGGTCCGTCGGGCGCGCAGGGCAACTCGAATCATGAACGTGCACCGAAAAGGAAAGCTATCGCTGCGCGCGCGCCGGCGAGGAAAGAATCTGAGCCGCTCGATCCAATGGATCCAGCTTCATATAGCGACGCGCCGCGAGGTACTTGGGGAACGGGGATTGACAAGAGCCGAGAGGCGCAATAGGACACTAGGAATAGCATTAATCGTCTTCATCCTCGGGGAAATAGAGATAACCACGCTCAAATAGCGTTAGTGCGAGCTTTAAGGCTTCATCATCGAAATCACACTCCTCCGTCTGCGTGTCTTCTTCGTAAAGCTCGCCTCTATTTGCGATGACGGTGGCTGTTTTCACAGCGGCCGGGCTGACGACATCCCAACATTCTCCGTTTGCGAAAAACAGCGCGTTCTTCAAACTATCATCCGCAACCTTTTCCACGAAAGCGAAGCGTAAATCTTCTCTCGCGACTAGACCTTGGTGTTCCCAAGCCGCTAATAGTTCTTCGATGCTCACTTCGTTCTCGTCCGCGTCGTCGTCCTCGCCGGTGCGCGCCGTCGTGTGACAACCAAACCAACGCGCCACTTCGGCATCATTCTTCGGATACGTGCGCTTAATTATCTCCGATGCATACGTGATAGATTCAGCGGATATTGCACCGACGTCTTCGACCGGTTTGAGCCAAGGATCGGACCAACGCGAGCCCTTCAATTTTTCAGATGCTCGTTGCGTGTAAGACAAGACGAGTTCATCCGTCGTCGGCGCTAGAAAGCCTATACTCAACGTTACGCTCACGCCTGGTTTTGAGTTCGTCGCCACGCCGTTGTGAGCGATTTTGGGGGGCAAGTAAAGCATATCACCCGGAACCAACGTGAAGGAATCGTCCTCGACAAAGCTTTTGAGCACGCGAATTTCACATTCTGGGACAAATGCCGCATCATTATCTGGCCAGTACTCCTCGTTATCCGCCACGGCCCAAACTTTTTCGCCTTCGGCTTGAAGAAGAAATACATCAAAGTGATCGGAGTGCGGTCCTACGCCCCCGCCGTCCGGTGATACGCTCGCTTGAATATCAGAAATTCGCCAACGCGGAAAACAGTTGAAGAGTTCCAACATGTCCCCGAACGGTTGCGCCTGCACGTCCAAATCGTTAACGATCAGGCTCCACGGCTTGTCTTCGGGTAAGGATGTCAAATCACTTTCTTCGAACGGTCCAATCTTCTTCCTCCACGACTGCTCGTCGTCCCCCTCGCGCACGAAGATGCGCGCGCTCGCGTCCTCCTCGCACGCCAAACCAGCGATTTCGTTCCCATCCAGCGGCGGTCGAAAGTTCGGTATCGCCTGCCGCATCAGCAGAGGCTTTTTCTGCCAATACTCTCGCATGAACGCCTCGCGCGCGTCCTCGCTCAGCGGCAGCGTGACGTCTGTCCACGTGTCCACTTCGCCTCGAGCGCGCGCCGGCGGCGGTCGTCGTCGCCGTCGCGTCGTCGCGTCGTTCGCGCGGACGCTTCGATCCACCGCGCGACGCGCGAGGCGCGATGTCGACGACGTCCGCGTCGACGCGCGCGCGGCGTCCGACATCGCCGTCGCCGTCGCCGTCGCCGTCGCCGCGCAGTGCGAGACGGCGACGGAGCGACCGACCGACCGCGTCGCGCGCGTCGTCGCGCCGTTGAAAATACAAAACACGTCCACATTCGACGCATTCAGTGCGTTCTTAACGCTATCTCGATCGTTTATCATTCACCGAACCCTACGCCCGAACGCCCTCGCCGCGGGCGCGATTTCAAATTCCGCGACGCCGCGCGCGAGATGCGCGGCGGGCGTTCGAGGGTGCGCGCGCGTCACACGACGCCGACGACTGACGGACGCACGGACGCACGGACGCGATGGTTGCGGATACGACCATGGTCGACGCGGAAGCGACGCGTCCGCAGCGCGCCGAGGCGCACGCGCCGTGGGTGGAGAAATACCGCCCTCGCGTCGTCAAGGATGTGGCGAGCCAGGAGCAAATCGTGGGGGTGCTGGAAAACGCGCTGAAGACGGGGAACATGCCCCACTGCCTGTTCTACGGACCGCCGGGAACTGGGAAAACCACCACCGCGCTGGCGATCGCGAAGGAGTTGTACGGACCGGAGCTGTATAAGCAAAGGGTGAAGGAGTTGAACGCGTCGGACGAGAGAGGCATCAGCGTGGTCCGCAACAAGATCAAAACCTTTGCCTCGCAAGCCGTCGGTGCGCCCGCGCCGGGATACCCGTCTCCGCCGTATAAGATATTAATCTTGGACGAAGCGGACGCCATGACGGGCGACGCGCAATCGGCGCTGCGAAGGATGATGGAGACGTATTCAAAAGTCACTCGGTTCTTTCTGTTGTGCAACTACGTGACGAAAATCATCGATCCGATCGCGAGTCGATGCGCAAAGTTTAGATTCTCGCCGCTCGCTCAGGAAACTATGGGTGCGCGATTGAAGTTCATCGGCGAACAAGAAGGTTTGGAGATGAGTGACGACGTGTTCGCGATGTGTTCAAAGCACTCGAGAGGAGACATGCGCAAGGCGATTACGTTGTTGCAAAGCGCAGCGCGTTTGTTCGCGGGGAAGATTAGTGGTGCGAGCATCGTTGAAGTGGCGGGGCACATTCCAGATGAAAAAATCAAAAAGATGTATGATCTGTGCCGTGAAGGCAAGTTTGAAGAGGCGCAGGCGCACATGGAGGACATTTTGCGCGACGGTTTTTCAGGACTCAAAATTCTCGATCAGTACTCTGACTACGTCCTGGAGGCAGATTGCTCGGACGAGGTCAAGGCGGAGATCTTCATCAAACTCGGTGAAGTAGACAGGTTTTTGGCACAAGGAGCGGATGAGGGAATGCAGTTGGCCACGTTGGTGAGCACGTCCATCAAGGCGCTGGCAAAGATGGCGTCCGCGGCGTAATAGACTCGAGAGCTCGGCGGTTTGAATATTAGTAAAGATGTAAACGATTATGCAAGCGAATTCGATGCAAATACTGCCCACATAAAGAAAATAAAGAAATCATGGCGCGCGCTTTCGTTTTCATAACATTCATGCTTCCTATCACGAGCTACGTCCAATACAATCCGAAACCCAAATTCACTGGCTTTGATTCCACCATCCACGGCGCTTGATTCAAAGCAAACAACGACGTTCCTTCTTTGGCACGTTCGAACAACGCATCCCGATCGCTGATGGCTTCCACTTCTTCAGGATACCAAACCCCAGGAGCACATTCACCATTCAACATCGCCGTTGCAAAAGACGCCGTGCACGTGCCGACGCACTCGCTTAAACGCGGATGCGTATACAAACCCACAGACTGCTTGCCGTCCTTCAGTTTGACGTCCACGCGGATGGATGTAGTTTCTCCAACGATCGCATCCACCGAGCGCACGATCGGGGCGGAGAAGTTCGCCAATCCTTTCATTGCGTCTTGATTTTCCAAGAGCGACTTTGGAACTAAATTCGCTATTGCCACCATGGCCCCGTTCCAAATCCCTGGCGACGTACCGAATCGAGCCTTCACGGTGCGCGCACCGAAAATTTCACGTGTCGATGCAACTTCGGGCAAGTTGTACAGGAACACCTCGCGTCGGCCCACGCCCTTGCCGAAATCGACGACTTTGCGTTGCGAAGCTGGTTTCTCGACGATGCGCTGACCGTCTTCCCAACACACGACATCTTCGCCACAGAGCAAATAGCTCGTGGCTAAAATCGTCGTCCCGACCCCACCCGACCCCGCAGTGAAGTAGTTGTAAAGCACGTACTCCACCTCGGGTTCTTTGCCTTCGTTTTCTTCAGTCGCGCGAAACTCCGCCTTCATCGACTCCACGATGTCTCGCGCCATAAGGTTTGACACCCCGGGATAGATGCCCGCGCACGTGATCGCGGCCACACCCGCGGCTTTCGCCTTTTCGCTCAATTTCTTTGCCTCGGCGCCGTACGACGCGTCGTCACAGACGTCTAAATACTTGACCCCGCTCTCCAGCGCCGCCTCGAGCGCGGCGCAACTCTTTCGTCTCTGAAACGGTCCCGCGGTGTTGATCACCAAGTCAGCGCCTTGAATCGCTCGCGTCACGCTCGCCTTATCGCACACGTCCACCTCAACGAACGACGCGTTCGCCAACCCTCGATGTCGCGCCTTGGCCTCCGCGTCTCGCTCTCTCGACCGTCCGCCGAGCGTCACCTCCACCCCGCCGTTCGCGCCTCGCACCAGCGCCGCCGCCGTCGCGCTCCCGACGCGTCCGGTGCCGCCGAGGACGACCACTTTCGTCGTCGTCGTCGTCGTCGTCGTCGTCGTCCGCTCGCTGGCCTCGTTCGCGTCCTCGCTCGCTCGCGCCCGCACCGCGCGGTGACGTCGCCGGTGTCGCGTCGTCGTCGTCGTCGTCGCGTTCGCCGCGCGAGCGCGCCCGCGCCCGCGCGTCGTCGTCATCGCGCGCATCGCCCCCGTCGTCGTCGTCGCGCGTCGTCGTCGTCGCGCGCGTCGCGCAGTGCGGGCGGCGGCGACGCGGCGCGTCACATCGCGACGACGACGCGACGACGACGGCGATGGAGGACGCCCCGCTGTTGACGCGCGACGGCGACGGGGATCGACGACACCGCTCGTCGAGCGCGCGCGCGTCCACGTCGGTGTTTCGACCGACGTTCGCGCTGGGCGTGACGCTCGCGTGCGCGTGCGCGCTGGCGAAGACGAATGGTGTTGGACGAACGATCGCGCGCGACTGGATGTCTGGAGACGACGCGCGCGAACGCGCGAGCGCGAATGAACGAGGGAAAATGAGCGCGTTCGGGAGCGCGGCCGCGTTGGCGACGAGCGGAGACGGGACGACGCCGTTCGCGGTGGTGAGCGACCCGTTCGTCACGGGCGGCGGCGACGACGACGGAGCGAGCGAGGAGTATTCTTTAGTGCGGAAATCGCAAATGTCGTCGAGTGGAGACATAGAGGTGAATCACAGAGAAGATGTCGAGATGATACCACGCGCGGCGGCGACGATGGTGCACTTGACGTTGCTCACGGCGTGCGCACAACTCGGGTCGTTGACGTTTGCGCCGGGAGCGTGGGAGGACGTCGTCGGCGCTCGGGTGACGACAAAGTCGATGTCGAACGACTTTTTATTCTCCCAAGCGCAGGAAATGACGCAAACAAGGTGTGGAACGTTTGAAGTGGACGTCATGCTCGGTGCAGGGGAGCAGTTTGGATTTTATTTGTACCCGCTCGACAACACGAGCGACGAGGCGACGGTGTCCGACATCGGTTGCTTGCACAGGGGGGGCGGGCGATGTCCGAAATTTGCGACTCCATCGGCTCTCGAAGGCATGGAGGTTTGTACCTCTGTCATCGAGGAGGGCGATGACATCTTTTACAACCGCGTATTCGATGGGAAGACGTTCACGTACGTCTACGGTTCGTGCGACGAGGGATGCGCGCTGAAAGCGCCGAGCGGGTGTCCGGCGTCCCACATGCCCGAAGTCACCACTTTAGACACCGGAGTGTGCACCGATCCCGCACACGCCGGTATTTACAACGCCCTGTGCGCGCAGAGCTGCGGTGCGGGCACCACGGACTGCGACGCGTCGTGTCGAGCGGCGTCCGACGCCGGCGTCTCCCTCTCGTGCGTTCCCGGCGCGCGCGGCGCCGACGCGTGTCGATGCGCCCACGTCGCCGCCAACGCGACGACCGAGTGCACCGTTCCCGGATACGACTGCTGCACGTGCGAGAGCATCATCGTGTGATCACATTCATAGACCCGTAGTTCCTTCGACCCTCACCGCCGCGCGTTCGGCTTCGCCGCGCCCTCGAATCGTTCGTCCGTCGATCGATCGTTCGATCGTTCGTTCGTTCGATCGATCGATCGATCGATCGATCGGTCGTTCGAGATCGACCGCGCGTCACGCGTTTCGGCCTTCATGGCGAATCGTTCGCGCTTTATGCGCGTCGCGCGCGGATTTTTTTTTATCCTCGATCCTCGATCCTCGGCCGCCCGCCGCGTCGCGTCGCGCCCGCACATCGAGGTCGAGTCCGGGACGACGCGCGCGGTGCGTCCGTCGAGCGACGCGACGCGACGCGACGCGCGACGCGGGACGCGCGCGGGACGACGCCGACGCGTCGCGGGCGCGCGAGACGACGCGACGACGCGACGACGCGCGAGGGCCAGCCGAGGCGCGAGAGGTTCGACGCGATCGAGCCGAGCGAGGACTGACGACGACGACGACGACGACGGGATTCGAGCGTAGGATGAGCGCGGCGATGAGCGCGAAGGCGCGAACGGTGGTGAAGCTGAGCGCGACGACGCGGAAGAGCCGAGGAGGGACGGGACGACGAGGCGCGACGACGCGCGCGGCGAACGGCGAGAAACCTTGGGGCGACTCGACGCAGTGCGTGCAAAACGGTGCGTCGAACGACGAGGAGCGACGCGCGATGGACGCGCGATGGTGCATAAAAATGTGATGCGCGAGTGAGGAGACGCGAGGGGGGAGACGCGCGGACTGACGGTGATGATCGCGGTTGTTACTTTGACGCAGGCGAACGCAAGGAGGGGCGACCGAGGGTATCCGACTCGTTGACGACCCCGATCGTGTGCACGTCGACGTACCACTTCAAGGACACGGAAGAGTTGATCGCGTATCAAGAGGGACGATATGGGAGCTTTGAGTACGGTCGATACGGGAATCCGACGACCAAGGCGTGCGAAGAGAAGATTCGCCAACTCGAGGGCGGAGAAGACGCTCTGTTGAGCGCGTCCGGCATGTGCACGGCGACGACTATGCTGCTCGCGCTCGTCCCAGCCGGTGGACACATTGTCACCACCACGGACTGCTACAGACGCACTCGACAATTCATTCAAACTTTCTTGCCGAAGATGGGCATCACGTCCACGGTGCTCGATCCGTCCGATTACGACGGCTTGGAAAAGGCGCTCAAGGAGAACAAGTGCTCGCTGTACTTTTCCGAATCACCAACGAACCCGTACCTTCGTTGCGTCGATATCGAACGAATCGTGAACCTGTGCAAGCCCACGGGTTGCCTCGTGTGCATCGATGGTACTTTTGCCACGCCGTGCAACTCTCGCGCGCTCGACTTTGGCGCCGACTTGGTGATTCACAGCGCGTCGAAATTCATGGGCGGGCACAACGACGTTCTCGCCGGTGTCATCGTCGGTAAGAAGGAAGCAGTCGCCGCGTGCAGACAATTTCATAATATTTTGGGTGGTGTCATCGATCCTCACGCTGCTTACTTGGTTCTTCGAGGTTTGAAGACCTTGTCGCTTCGAGTCGAGCGCCACAACGACAGCGCGATGAGACTGGCTCAATACCTCGAGAAGCATCCAAAGATTGACAAAGTGCACTATCCGGGATTACCGAGCCACTGCGACCACGAAGTTGCGAAAAAATACATGAAAGGTTTCGGTGGGGTGGTATCTTTCGAGGTCAAGGGTGATCTTTGGGCGACTGCAAAGTTTATCGATAGTTGCGAGCTTCCGTACATCGCGCCGTCTCTCGGTGGCGTGGAGTCGCTGATTGAACAACCGACTGTCGTTTCTTATTGGGATCAGGGTCCTGAAAAGCGCGCCGAGATTGGCATTAAGGATAACCTCGTTCGATTTTCGACTGGGATTGAGGATTACGTCGACATCGAAGCGGATATTGCTCAAGCCCTGGAGAAAATTTAATAAGCGTGCGGTGCATTGCATGTCGTTTTCGAAAGAATGAGCGACGAAGCTCAATTAAACTCCCGTCCCACGTATTGTAACTAAGAAAATCAGAAAGAATTAGAGAAAAGAATCTGAAGAATCAATCGACTTAGTATTAAACATCATGCGAGCTACGAGTGCGACATCACGCGGCGACGGCTTCCTCGACTTCTTTTTCGATCCAGCGGTCGTTGTCCTTGATGAGTTGAATGAGTTCATCACACGCAGTTTCCATCGCGATACCTCGCTTGACGACTTCCTTACCGACGTACAAGTCAATCTTACCCGGAGCACCACCAACATAACCGAAATCCGCATCCGCCATCTCACCCGGACCGTTGACGATGCAACCCATAACGGCGATGGCGACGCCAGGCAAGTGTCCAGTCTTCTCTTGGATTTGCGCCGTGACTTCTTGCAAGTCGAAGAGGGTGCGTCCGCACGACGGGCAAGAGACGTACTCCGTCTTCGTGTTACGCATACGAGAGCCTTGGAGCAAACCGAACGAGGTCGTACGAAGGAAGTCCAATGAGACATCCTTGTCGGAGCCGGCGTATTGGATCAACACGCCGTCGCCAAAGCCGTCGACGAGCAAACCACCGACTTGGGAGCCGGATTGAATGACGATGTCCGACTTGTCGCCGGTCGGCATGTACATGTGATGAATGACCGGCATCTTCGCACCGACTTGCGCCATCACTTCGGCGATGCGGCGAGAAGAGTGGAGACGAGACTCGCCATCCTTCGTCTTGATGAGCACCATGACGGCGTCAGACGCTGCGACAGCCTTGAGTTGTTCGACGGTCTCGAAGCCGTTCAACGTGACAGCCTTTCGCGCGGCACCGGCCGGCAACGGAGCACCGACTTCGTCGGCGCTGACGAGGGCGATGGCGTTCTCCAACGGCGTCGCTCGGAGAAGGTCAGCCGGCACGACAACGCCGCAGCCGATTTCTTGGAGGCGACGGATAGATCGGAGCGCCTTCTCTTCGGACGCGGCGGGAACTTCGCTGAGCAAGATGGAATCACAGGTGGCGATATCACGAAGCGGCATACCGACCGCAAGCTTGGCGCCCAATTCGCGGTAGAAGCCATCTTCCGACGCGAGTTGCGCCGTGGTGACGGCGGCGAGCACAGAGCCGTCGCGGTGGAGAATGTTCCGGAAATCAATCGCATCAGAGTCCTTTTGTTCGGGCAAATCACCAGTTCTGCGCGTGAAGGTCTTGAAGTCACGGACAGAGTCCTCGAATTGCTCGACACCGATGTTTTCGGCGCACGCCTTCATACCGAGGTTGGCCAAGCGCGTGCACGGCTCGATTTCGAGCTCGGATGCTTCGGTGAGAGACACGCGAATGGTGTCTCCGAGACCGTCAAGTAAGAGAGCACCGATACCGATGGAAGACTTCATGCGACCGTCTTCGCCTTCGCCGGCTTCGGTGACGCCGAGGTGAAGCGGGTAGTCCCAGCCGAGCTTGTACATCTCGTGGGACAACAGGCGATACGCTTGCACCATGACGAGAGGGTTAGACGCCTTCATGGAGAAGACAAAGTTGTGGTAATCGTGCTTGCGGCAAATGCGCGCGAATTCGAACGCAGATTCCACCATCCCCATCGGCGTGTCACCAAAGCGCGACAACGTGCGCGCGGACAAAGAACCGTGGTTCGTACCGATGCGCATCGCCACGCCTCGCTCCTTGCACTTCAACACGAGCGGCGTGAAGATTTCTTCAATCTCCGCGAGTTCGGCGTTGTACTCTTCATCCGTTTCGTACAGGATGTTTTCAAACGTCTTACGACCATCCGCAAAGTTACCGGGGTTCACGCGAATCTTATCGAAGCATTCAGCCACCATCATCGCCACCTTCGGCGCGAAGTGGATATCCGCGATGAGCGGCGTATCGTATCCCTTCGCCACGAGCGTCTCCTTGATGATCTTGCACGCCTTCGCCTCTTGCATCCCCTGAACCGTGATCCGCACCATCTCCGCACCGGCATCGGCGCATCGAATCACCTCCGCCACCGTCTTCTCGACGTCTCTCGTGTCGCTCGTCGTCATCGTCTGCTTCACGATTGGGTGCTCCGAGCCAATCTTCACGTTGCCCACGTGCACCGTGCGCGTCTTCCTTCGCACCGTCTCCGCGTGATTCACGCAGTACTTCCCCGTCGGCATCAGCACGCCTCGTTCGTCCATCGCGTACTCCTGCGACACCGCGCCCGCGGCGACGCGCACCGCCCCCCGCGCGATCGCCCTCGAGGTCTTCGCCCCGCGCGTGGCGCCGCGCGTCCCGATCGCGCGTCGCCGCGGCGCCAGCGCGCTCGACGCGTCCATCGCCCGCATCGTCGATCGACGCGCGCGAGAGCTTCGCCTTCGCGCGCGACGGCTCGGATCGTCCGCCCGCGAGTGCCGCGCGGCGATCCCGCGCGCGTCGCCGCGGCGCACGCACACGCGCGCGCGCCTCCCTCTTGGAT
>Ga0228638_1000347_pt1 | contig 20470 bp, 8 predicted proteins | sample 48DmetaG_FD_182704 | JGI IMG/M metagenome (GOLD analysis project Ga0228638, IMG submission 182704) | Seawater microbial communities from Monterey Bay, California, United States - 48D | ecosystem: Environmental > Aquatic > Marine > Coastal | place: USA: California | collected 2016-10-31 | reverse complement strand
CCTCGCGCGCGCCTCGCGCGCCGCGCGCCGAGACCGTCGAGCGTCGCTCTCTCGACGCGAAAACGATCGCGAGATGCGACGCCGCGTCGCCGGACGCGCGATCGAGACGATCCCGACGGCGCCGAGCGGCGCGACGATCCCCGCGCGAGCGCTCGGCGAGCCGACGCGCGCGCCGACGGACGCCGCGGCGCGCGAGCGCGCGAACGAAGTGGTGAAGACGGCGAAGACGAGGTGGTTGCGAAACACCGAGGTGTGCGACGTGCTGCTGAATTACGCCGCGTACGGCTTCGAACCGAGCGTGGACGCGCCCGTGCGACCGCTGGGGGGGACGCTGTTCCTGATCAATCGAAAGGTGGTGCGGTTCTTTCGCAAGGATGGACACAACTGGCAGAAGAAGAAGGACGGGAAGACGATTCGTGAGACGCACGAAAAGTTAAAGGTGGGGACGGTGGAGCTGTTGAATTGTTATTACACGCACAGCGAGGAAGACGCGAAGTTTCAACGAAGGTGTTATTGGTTGCTGAACATGGACGAGGGGGCGGTGTTGGTGCATTACTTGACGGTGAAGAAGGAGCCGCAGCGGCCGTCGAGCGGGGTGGCGACGCCGGGGGGAGCGGCGAGGGGCGCGCTCGGTTCGATGGGGAGGGATGGGAAGAGGGCGATAGGGAGTAAGGCACCGTTGTCGTCCAAAATCGGGAACAGGGCGCTCTCGTCGAAGATTGGGAGCGTGGCATCGAAAATTAAGAGCGCGTCCACGGCGGGGCGACGAGGGGCGGGAAGGTCGAGGAAGGACGTCGAGCTCGAGTCGTTTCTCGATGGCGCCGCGGACGATTTCTCGCGGCAAAATGTGAGCGATATGTTGAATCGCGATGATGAGGATTTGGCGCTCATTTTTCAAGAAACGGGTCTCGACGACGCCGAGCAGGGAGCCAGCGAGTGGAAGTACGCTCTGGACTCTGAATATATGAGCGACGACGACGCGCCGGCGACGTCTCTTTCGCGACTGATGCGCGAGTTCAACGGATTAGATGACGAATATGATGACGATTGCGATGACGGACGTGCGCGAGAAAACAGTGATCAGCAAACTCCGACGTTCTCGCGAAGTTTAGTTCATTCTGACTCACCGCGGACCGGCGGCGAGATGTCCATTGAAGAGTTTGAGAGACGCATTGAACGCATTCGATCGCAGTGGCAGAATCAAGTCACCGGCGACGGCGATTCGACATCGATGGAACGAATCGAACGTCAAATCAACACACTCGAACAAGACGTTGAGCGCGCGATGGCATCTTCGCTGCAACGCGCGAGCGACGATCCGGGCGGCGAGCCGAGTACTAGCGCCGGCGATGCGGATGCGGCTGATGAGTTAAGCGGACACCGCGCAAACGCTACGGAACGCGGTGATGCGGAGACCTCTATGCATACGAGGCGCACGTCGGGCATCGTACGACACGTGCCTGCGACGCCTTCCGGTGTGCACGTCTTATGGAGTATCGTCGACTTTACGCCGTCATGGGACGACGTATCGGGCGGCGCGAAGGTCATCATCACGGGTAACCCGCTCGTCGAATTGGAACCAGGAATCGGAATGTGTTGCGTGTTCGGTACCATCGCCGTGCCTGTGGAGCAACTCGCGCCGAATGTTTTAAAGTGCTACGCTCCTGCGCATGCCCCAGGTGTCGTTTCAATGTTTCTCGTCATGGAAAGCGGCAACGGACATCCGGTGAGCGAGATATCGTCGTTCGAGTTCATGGAAAGTCTTGATCCGTCGAGAGGCGTCGATGTAGATCGACGTGATATGATTGATCAGAGTGCGAACATGAGCGATCGCGACTTCCAGATGCGTTTGGTTCAGTTGCTGACGACGTTAGGCTCCGATTCTTCAAACTCGGTCGGTAACGACAGCGGCGAAAAGAGCGGCGACAGAACGACGCACAGCTCGGCCTTGGTGAACGATTCGGTGATGCACATGAATGCATTAAGCGCGCTTCGTGCTGCAAATCGGCTTGAACTAGATCCATACAACTTGGACGGCGTCAAGAATGAAGAATTGGTTGTTCTTCTTTCTGGCATGCTTCAAGCGAGACTCAAATCAGTCATCGTTCACGAAAATAGGCGCATGAAAGCTCGACGCGCGCTCCCTTCGAGTGCAGTTGCGATGCAAGAGGTGGAAGAAGTCGCGAAGACCGGCGTCATCAGCGATAAAATCGTGGAAACTGCCGTGGAGAAGACTCAACAGACGCACAAAGCGCTCTTGAAGGTAGCCTTCACACCGTCGGCGTATAAACGAAAGGATCAAACTGGACTCACATTGTTCCACTGTTGCGCTGCTCTCGGCATCGAATGGGCGGTGCGTGCGATGTGCGTCACCGGCGTCGATCTCAATCACACAGATGCGTACAACCGCTCGGCTCTGCATTGGGCAGTCGCGCGTGGTCACGAAATGGTCGTCGCGACGCTTTTAAATTACGGGGCAAAGTCGCGTTCGATGTGTCAATGGGAAGGCGAAAGTTTTACCCCGGCTGAGCTCGCGGTGCGTTGCGGCTATGAAGGCATATCGGCATATATTAGCGAAGCTAACTTAGCAAGCGCTTTGGAGAACATTAATCTTCGAAACAGTGGCATTCCAAGGCAAAGATCCCGGACCTCTCGTGGCGGCGGCGTGTTTCAGGCGCATCGCTTTCGTCGCACTATTTTGAGCGATACGGAAGGATCTGATAGCGAAGAACACTCGGTGAGGCGCTCGACGAGGGTAAACAGCGAGAAGAAGCGAGCGTACCATCGTCGGAAAACGTCGAGACTCACCGCATCAACGACTGCAGACGGCGATGATTCTGAGACAGAAGCTGCGTTTGTCGTCAAGCGCGCGGAAAATGCACGCAGGTCGTTGCTCGACACGCTTTACAATTTGAATGTCAAGCCGGAGTTTATCGACGCCGACATCCATGCGCGTCTTGGAAAGAGGCGTGGGCGTAGAGTACGACAAGTTGACGTGCAAAGCTTGATGAGTGAGCTTCTCACACCAGTCGGTGACAACCCGACTCATTCTGAAATGACGTCTCCTTCGCGACGACCCGTCTTGCGCGCGAGACGCGCTCCAAAGCCTGTTGTCGGTGTGTCAATCACAAATGATGTTAAAGGCAGAGAAGACAGTGAAGACAGCGAGTCACTGGACGACGACGAAGACGAAGAAGCTATACAAAAGAACTTTTCGAGAATCCAAACTTCGCTCCAATCGGCACATTCGCGTACTCAGTACCTGCGATTGAGAAGACTTACAAACCAGTTACGCGTCGAATTAAAGAAACTTAAAGACGACGGTCAATTTTCTGATGATGATGATGATCGTTAGTGGTACTATTCGTACGAGTGATAAATGTTGTCGTGCCCTTAGGAATACTCGTTCTGTATTGTTACATCTACTATGCTAAGACAAAACCGTGCGGCAGTTGGGACATGTTGCATGCGTGTGCAGCCACGTCGAGCAACATGGAAGATGAAAACTGTGCGAGCAATCGAGCGTAAGCACCTCCTCGCCGCGCTCGATTTCCAACAAACAGATCGAACACGTGTACGAGTCGTCGCCCGCGATCGAGCATCTTTGTTTAATCGCATTGATGGGGAGCCGGGCGTCGCATTCGCGAAGCGCTTTGTCGACGTTATCGTACGCGATGATCATGCGTGCCTCTTCAACACGCAAAATTCCCACCATGTTTTTCACGAGCGCCTGTCGATCGTTTCTGGGCATATCACTTCCGTAGAAGAGACGCCAAAGTAAAAGATTCATGTTACTTAGAACGCGATTCATTTCATTGTGACATTCGGACCGCAACGTTTTAAACTCACTGAGATACTGTTGCTTTTCCTTGCTCGTCTGGAAGACACGAGCGCGCAACAAGCGAGTATACATTCGAAATTTGCATCCCAACAACTCGGCGTTCATTCTTTCTATCGTCCAAATATCGCACCAATCGATCTCAGCGGGCCCGAGTGCGATCGCTTCCAATCCGGGCGACGGAAATGTCGTCCAGAGCATTTGAGTTGGTCGACGCATCAAACGATTCATTTGATCTTGTAAGAGCTGCTCCGTAGATTCAGGCGCCATCTCATATGAATCAATTGCAGACTCACCAGTCGTTTGTCTTCCCGCCGCCACCGCTGCCGCTGCGAATGCGCGCGATTGTGCGTCATTCGTCTGCTCCAAACGCATGAGTTTCGTCTCGAACGTGATCTTTCGCAACATGTAATTCCACATGTGTTCGCTCCGCATCGTATCCTTGATGAATTGTATCACGCGATACGTCGCAGATAGAACGTTTGCACTACGACTCCACTGTGCGATAAGTTTGCGTCGCCGTATCACGCGAGAGATCTGTTCCCGACGCTCTGGTTCAAGCGATGCGTCCACTTCGTTGGTCGAGTCGTCGATGTCAACCGGTTTCAGCAAGAACGTGTTCCGCAACGAATCCGCTCGTTCAAAGAATCCCTCTTCTGCACGCAATAACTGTCCGACGGTTCCGGAAATCGTCCCCGTCGCCCCGTCAATCGTGCCAGAGCAATACGTCTCGTTATCCGCAAACGAAAGCGCCATCGTCCCGCTTTTACCGTCGTCGTGCAACGTCAAGTGGCACAACTGCTCGTCCCCTTGCGCGGTGTGTGAGACCAAGAACGCTCCCGCAGCAGCATCGAACCACAGCACTTGAAACGCGTAAGGCGACCCGGTCGCCTCTTCGTCCCCCGACCCGGGAATAGAAATCGTTCCTTCCCACACCCGTCCCGGCGAGCATAGATGCCGCACGCACTCTGACGGATCCCTATACAACTCTCCGAACGCCCTTCGCTTCTCGACGTTCCCCAGCGTCGCCAGCTCCATCCGCGAGTACCCCAACGCCGCGGTGAGACCGCCCGCGTGTAACCCTTGCACGCGTCTCGCGTGTCGCTCCGCGTGCTCTCGCGTATCGAAGCTCGTCCGCCTCGGCGGCGTCGTCCCCATCACCGTCGACCCCATCGACGTCGACGCGCCCTTGCCTCCACTACTCTCGTTCTCTCCGCCGTCGCCGCGCGTCGCGAGCGCGTACGTGAGCAACGGCCACGCCGGCGTCAACTCGCGTCCGTCCCGTCCCGTCCCGCTCGAGCCCGCGAGCGCGTACACGCCATCGATGTAGCTCTTCCCGATCGGCAACCGCGCGTCCGCGTCGTCATTCGTGAACGCATGCGCGGCGTCGGCGTCGTCGGCGTCGACGTCGCGGCGTCTGTACGCGCGCACGTCGTCGAGAAGGCTTCGGAATTCGTCCCAGCCTCGAGACTTTGTCTCGCGAAGGATGAAGGCGTCGACGCCGTCGTCGTCGTCGTCCGACGACGAACCATCGGCTCGACGATCTCGCGAACTCGCGTGAACGGCGCGTCGCGTCGGGCGCGCGTCGCGCATGACGTCGTGACGCGCGCGCGAGTGCGGCGAGGACGCCGGCGCGGCGCGGCGCGGCGCGGCGGCGAGAAAACGCGACGCCGGCGGTGGATTACACGGAGGTGCTAAATAGTTCTAATAATGTACAGGGTGGATGAAAGCGCGCGCGTTACTTCTTCGCCGCGCTGCACGCGTCGGCGAGCCAGTCGAGACCTTCGAATAAGCCCTTGCCCTCGAGCGCGCTGCACTTGAAGATGGACCACGTGCGGTTTTTGATGGAACTCAAACCGAGCTGTTCCGTGACTTCAGCGTCGGAAAGCGCGCCCGGAAGATCCTGCTTATTCGCGAAGACGAGAAGGATCGCATCCTTCAACTCTTCTTCCTCTAAAAGGGCGTGGAACTCCTCTCGAGACGTCCCCACGCGCTCGACGTCAGAGCTATCGACGACGTAAATGATGGCTTGAGTATTCGGGTAGTAACACCGCCAATACGGCCGTATGGACGTCTGCCCGCCGAGATCCCACACCTGAAACTTGACGTTCTTGTGCGTCACGGTTTCGACGTTAAACCCGATCGTCGGAATCGTGCTCACCACCGTTCCCACTTGCAGCCGGTACAAAATCGTCGTCTTTCCGGCGTTGTCTAAACCCAACACCAATATTCGCGCCTCGCGATCACCAAAGTACGAGAACAACCGGCTAAAAAACACCCCCATCTCCCTGCGACGGAGCGCGCGCGCGCGCTCGAACACCGTCAGTCACCGCGCGCGCGTTCGAATCGTCCGACCCCGCCGCCCGACCGTCGACGCGTTTCTTCAGTTCAGGTCTCCAATGCTTTCTCGACACCACGCATCGTTTACGATCAGGTCTCCAAACATAGGTTTATCATCAACAGAAACGCGTCGACGCGTCTCGCGCGCGTCGTCCATGCCTCGCGCGGACGTCGTCCATCCCTCGCGTCGCCGCGCGCGCCGATCGCCGCGCGTTCGCGAACGTTTCCTCGGTTCTCCAAGGTGATGTTGTTCCCCAAAGCGCATGGGCTGTTCGGAAGAACGAAAGTATCATATCTTCCTCATCGGAAACGTTCGCGAGCGCGCGCCTTCGCGCGCGCGCCTTTGCTCGCGCGCGCGCCTTCGATTTCGTCGCTGCCCTAAACGCATCTCTTCCGCGTCTCTTCCGCGCCGCGCGACGTCGCCTTCGTCCGGCGTCGTCGCCGCGCGTCGCGCGCGCGTCGCCCGCGTCCGTTCGCGCGTCCGCGCGCGCGCGTCGCGTCGCGTCGCGTCGTCGCACCTGCCGATTCGCCGCGCCGAGGAGTGATGCGACGCCGCGCGACGCCCCGCGTCGCCGCACACGCGCGCGCGACCGCGCGCCGCGCGATGGCGGACATACGCGACGCCGAACGACGACGACGACGACGACGATGACGCGCGCGGACGGACGCCGACGATGACGTACGCGCGACGGAGGAAACGAGGACGAGCGGAGACGGCGACGGAGACGCGGCGAGCGACGGCGTCGGCGACGAAATCGCGCGCGGCGACGATCGCGAGATCGACGACGAGAGCGGGAGAGGGAGGCGAGGGGAAAGCGCGGGCGGACGCGCGCGCGATCGGGGACGCGGAGAAGAGGCGGACGCAGATGTGTTTGGATTTGGGGCAGTCGTCGATGCGGCACGCGACGTGCGCTCGATGCGGGTTGGTGTACGCCAAGGGAGATCCGTCGGATGAGAAGACGCACGCGCAGTATCACGCGAAGTTTCTGGCGAATGCGAACGGGGGCGGCGCGGGAGCGATGACGCTGAAACCGGGGGAGGGTCAGAGCGCGGTTTGGGAGAGCGAAGACGGCGAAGCGCGATGCGTGGCGCTCGACGGAGGCAAGGCGACCAAGAGTGCGATCGAGCGCGTCGCGCGAGGTATCGAACGCGAACTGAATATGCCAGAGGATTGGATTTTACAGCAAGCGAAGGGCGCGGTGAAGGCGTACGTGTGCGTGTCGAAGAAGGGTCATCGAGTCGTCGGCGCGCTGTTTGCGGAAAAAATCGCGCGCGCCTATCGTACGCTTCCCGACGTAAAGAACGCTACCGACGCCACGGAAGGCACGATCGTGAGTCATGTGGGCGTCGCTGAAAATGCAGTGTGTGGTATCCGTGCGGTTTGGGTGCACTCGAGCGCGCGACGAGCGGGTTTAGCGCGCGCAATGCTTAACGCCGCTCGAGCGCGAGCGGTTCCCGGATACGTCGTCGCGGCGGCCGAGTGCGCGTTCACTCAGCCCACCGAATCTGGAACCGCCTTGGCCTTGGCGTATTGCGAGAGCGATACATTCTTAGTGTATTGAAGTTGATGATTGTTTGAATGATTTACGTAGATTGAGTGACAATCCGAAGTAGAAGCGAAGCGCGCTCGCTCCCTAGAAAACTAGTGTGTATAATAGAAAAAAATGACTCAGAAGCGTTTAGCGCGCGCGGACGCTCGCCGCCTCCTTAGAGCCCGTCCAACCGTCAAGCTTAGTCAACTGCTCAGCATCAAAATTCGCGAGTTCGGCTTCGTCGGCGTCCTCCATGACCTTGCCGCCGCCGAACGCGAATTCAGATTCGCCAACGACGCCGAGCGGTTCCTTCGCCGGACCGATGGAGTCGATGATACTCTTTTGAACCGCCTTCAAGCCTTGCGTCTTCATTCCCTTTGCGCGCGACGCGACAACTTCGGCGGCGAGCTTACCGCCCAACACCGCACCCTCCATGGAACCCAAGAACTTTTGCGACGTGTAGTCGCCCGCCAAGGTGAAGTTCTTGATCGGGGTTTCTTGAGACGGGCGGAACTTGTTGCGGCCCGGGATAGCGGCGTACACGGAGCGCGGCGTCTTCACGACAGCGTGCTTGAGCAGCTTGGCGCCGACGCCATCGGGGGATTTCGGGCCAATCTCCAGCGGGAACAAGCGTTCGAGCTCCAACATGGTGGCGTCGACGATTTCTTGGTTGCTCTTCGCGATCCAGTTCGTCTTGCCGCCCGCAATCGGCGAGCACGGCGCGAAAACGAGTTCAAGCATGGACTTCTCTTCGTCGTAGTACTCCTTGCACGTCGTGCTCATGTCGGCGTAGACGGAGAGCAACGGCGAGCGCGAGAAGCACAAGTGATCGACGTTTTTCAACTTGCGATCAAACCAAAGGTGAATGTTAATCACCGGGATACCCTCGAGCTCCTTGAGCTGCGCAAAGTGCGGCATTTCAGCCCACGGCTTGGGCATCATGCGCTTGATGACGTCCACGGGCATGGCGGAAATGTACTCGTCAGCTTCGATGATGTCGCCGTTGGCCATGGCCAGGTGCTTCACCGAACCGTCTTCGTTGAGCACGAACTCCTTGAGTCGCTGCTTCGTCTTGACGGAGCCACCATTCTTCTCGATAGAGTCCACCATGGGTGCGCACAGTCGATCGGGCTGGTTACCGTCCAAGAATGCCATTTGCAATCCGTCCGTTTCGTTCAAGAATCGGTTCATCGCCGTCAACACGACGGTCATCGAAAGCTTATCCGGGTCAATGAAATCCAAAGCCTTGGCCATGGAAATGAACACCTCCTCATTGATGCGCTCGGGCATACCATACTTGCGCATGAAGTCTTGCACGCTGAGTTCGTCTTGCTTGTCGATGAAGTCTTGCCCTTCAATCAACATGGGCAACAGCGGCGGCGCCGTCTGCAACTTTTCAGGCAAACTCAACATTTTTTGATTCATGAGAATCGCCAAACCAAAGTTGAACGGCGCAGGGATCCCCTTAATGAAATCGAACGACGTGAACTCTCCCGGAAGCTCTTGCATGGCGAAGATCATCTTGTGCACCTTCCACTGTAACCTATCCTCAATCTTCAACTCGTTGAACAAGTTCATCATGTTCGGGTACGCGCCGAAGAAGATGTGCAACCCAGTTTCGATCCAATCCCCATCCTTATCTTGCCACGCGCTCACCTTCCCGCCCAACACATCTCTCGCCTCCAACACGATCGGTTCGTGCCCAGCCTCAGCGAGATACTTCGCGCACGCCAACCCGCTCAACCCGCCGCCGACGATGGCGACTCGCTTCTTCTCCGTCCCATTCGCCTTCAGATCCGTCGCGAATCGCTTCGACAGCTCACTGGCGATGCGATAGTTATCCGTCTTATCGATGTTATCCGGTTTCGGGTAATCCTTCGCCTCGACGCGCATTCCAGAGCGTCGCGTCGCGCGCGTTTTCGCTTTTGTCCCCGCGCGCGACGTCATCGCGCCCTTCGCGAACGTCCCATCGCGCGCGTTCAGCGCCAGCGCGCTCGTCGATCGCGCGGATGCGTACATTATATCCGTGCCTCGCTTTCTACGTCTCTATTTCGCGCTCCGTCGCGCGCGCGTCGACGTGGGCGTCGTCGAGTGCTGCGTCATCGCGCCGTCGTGACGTTTTGGATAACGTATCTACGGTAAATACTTTTTATGGCGTTAAAACGACGTTTTATGCGTGAAGTTGCGTTTTAACGAAGCACACCTGTCCCGACGGCGTCAAATCACGTCGACGACGCGAACGCCGCGCGCGCGCGCCGCACGCGCGCGTCGAGCGACGCGCTGATCTCGCATCGCGCGATCACCCTCGCGAACGCGGCGAACGACGGCGCGAAACCGCGCGAAACGCGTGGTCACCGAGACATCTTTCGAACGATCGCGCCGGCGACATGGTCACCAACACGGCGTTCGTGTTCGTGAAACCGCACGCGGTGACGCCGGAGACGCTGGAAGTGGTTCAAACTGAACTCACGCGCGCGGGGATGCGAATCACGAGCGAAGGTGAGGTGAGCGCGGAAACCATCGATGCGAATCAGTTGGTGGATCGACACTACTACGCGATTGCGAGCAAGGCGACGCTGCTGGACGCGGAACGATTAAACGTGCCCGAGGAAAAGTTTCGTAAGGCGTACGGAGTGTCGTGGAGTGATGTTCTTGAGCGAGGATTGGCGATGAACTCGAAGAAGGCGTGTGAGAAATGGAAAATGACGCCGACGCAGCTGGACGCGGCGTGGCAGCAAGCGAAGAGCGACGGGAAGATGACGAAGCTCGGTGGGGGGTTTTACTGCGCGAAGATGAGAGATTGTTACGTGTTTAACGGGTTTTACATGACGATGCGATCCAAGTTCGTGAAGCCGGGGACGTGCATTCATTATTACGTGGTGGAGTGGGAGAGCGAAAAGATGTCGTGGGCAAAGTTTCGGGGAGAGTTGTTGGGACCCACGGAGCCATCGACGGCGCCGGAGACGTCGCTTCGCGGGATTATTTATAACGATTGGGAAGCGCTCGGTTTGAAAGCACAGCCGACGACCGGAGAGAACGGGGTGCACGCGAGTGCGAGCCCGTTTGAGGCTTGCGCGGAGATGAACAATTGGTTGGGGACGCCGTTCGCGGAGACGGCGTTTGGGTCCGTGCTTTTAGACGCTGGGATCGCGGAAGATACCGTGAAGGCGTGGAGTGTCGACCCTCAAGTGACGTATGGCGCGCCGGCGATGCGCATCACCGGTTCGCTTTTCGACGCGCTCGAAGATACGGACGCGGATTACTGCGCCGCGCTGTGCGAGATGATCGGCGCCGACGGCGTTAGCGCAAAGGATGGTATTCGTATCGTCGCTGCGAGCGTCCTAGGCTTAGCGTTAGGCTTCCTGCTTCCCAAGAAGCGGTAGTGACATATGGGAACGCCGCAACCCCATCGCGTTTTAATCATCAATCCACTGAGTAATTACAACAGCATCAATCGTCTTCGTCTTCCACCCGAAAGGCGGTGATGCGCTCTCGCGGCGACGCACCACTGGCTCGAGCGAGCGGCGCGCCGAATTGCGGTGAAATGTTATCCGGTCCTACTTTTCGAAATCTGGCAGCCATCGCGGCGAAACCATTCGCCGATCCGGGCGAAGGCGATGGCCCACTCGCCCCGCCAGGCGAGTTCGGCGAACCATCCTGGTACGATCGGCCGAACAAAGGCCTAGGTTGACGTAAGCCTCGGAAAACCTTCTTTCTCGGGCGCGTGTTCAAAGATCCGACGCCAAAGCTACGAGCTTGATCGCTCACACTCGATCGACTCACCGACTCCATCGCGTCGTCGTCGTCATCGTCATCGTCGCCAGAATCGTCGGAATCGCTCGAAAGCTGCAGGTCCTCGTCGTCGCTATCGATGAGACGATCGACCTCGCTCCCGTGCCAGAACACGTACGTATCGGATAAATGAAGCAGTTCCGCACTGCGTCGAAGCAAATACGGATCGAATGGAAAGAACATGCGAAGCGGAAAACGATTTCTCGTCGTCGACGCGACTTGCGTGCTCGTAAACTCCATCGAGTTTTGCCGAGAGAGCGGCATGTTTGAGGACACGTCTGTCTCACGTCCGGTCGCTATGCGGTCCATGTGCTCCTTCAGTAAGACGTGCGTGAACCCATTCATACTCGCTCCGACCGCTCGGTGAAGAAACTCGGTCACGACCGAGGGTAAACACGTCGAAAGAGGTCGCAGATGCGAGTACAAAACCTCACACAACGGCAACGACCGCAACGTCATCGCCGACGAACCTTCGGCGCGCATAATGTCCTCAGCTCGATAGCACAAAACGTACATCGCCGCTTGGCACGCGCTGTCGAATACGGCGAGCGTCTGCTGCGGTACGGGTGGCGGCATGCCTACTTTCGTCTTCTCCGTCGCCCCGCTCAACGCAGCGCTTCCGGGCGTTGTCCGCTGCTTGACGTGTACGAGACACCAATCCACCAAACGTCTGAGTAATTCGCACACAAACTCTGGTTTGAGATGTTTCGCGCGAGCTAAGAAAGAAGCGAAATACGCCGCAGCGGCGAGTCGAATCGATCCCGCCACCGAAACGTCCGTGAGCTTCGTGAACAACAGCTCCGTCAGCTCTCGACAAGCCCTCTCGTCCCTCGAGCACAAATGAAATACTAAAAATTGCACAAACTTTGAGCGCGGCGCGGGAAGCAGCGTGACGGTAAACGCGTGTATCAGAGCTTGTCGAACAGCATCAGTCTCCCCGCCGTCACAACGCTTATCGATGTGCGCCACGGCGAGCTCCATTAATCCGTCCAAGGTATCCGCCGCCTCGTCCACCGCCAGCGGCGCCGACGTCGTGGGTCTCTGTTCCCACTCCGCTCGACACTGCTCCTCGATCGTCTTCTCGATATCATCCAACTCAAATATCGCGTCGTCTTCCTCTTCTTCCCTCGCCGCCCCGCGATCAGCGCTCGTTCTATCCGCGCCGCTCATGACGTCGTCCCACTTGATTTCGACGTCCACCTCCAACAAGTGCGCGACGACGACTTTTAGGAAATCATCTCGCAATCCGGCGCCGTCCTCGCTCTCGACCAGCGCAAACGCCGCGCGCATGAACCCGATCTGCACATCCTTCGGCGCCGTCTTATGCGGCACGCCCGCCCGCAACGCCTTACGCGCCGCCCGTTCGCTCTGCGGCACCAACCTCAAAATGTTCCCGAGCGCGCGCGTCAAATCACCCACGACCACTCGCCCGATCGTCCCTTCGCCCTCGCGCATCGCCGTTCCATCACCATCGCCGTCATCGCGCCACCACGCCGAACCCGACGGATCGTTGAACGAATCCACCAACTTTCCCACCACGCCGCCGCTAAACGCCCCGCCCTGCGCGCACACCAACTGCGTCCCGAACCTCAGCGCCGCCTCTCGCATCTTTTCTCCGCACCGCCACAGATCCACCCCCACCAGCGCTCTATCCACCAACTGTTCGTGCGCTCGCGCGTCGATCAGCGTCACGCACGATCCCAGCGCGTCCATGAGCGCCACCGCGCCGTCGTCTTCTCCCTCGTCGCCGCCGCGCGTCGCGTCCAGCAGCTCGTAGTACCTCGCTCGGTTCCCTCCCTCGCGGTGTTCGTCCAGCGCGCGCTTCACGAACAATCGCAGCGCGTCGCGCGCCGTGGCGTCGTCGTACACGACGTCCGGGTCGTCGTAGTCGACGTCGTCCCGCGTCGGCGCGGCGCCATCGGGCGGCGGCGGCGACCGCGACATCGTCCGCCGTCGCGCGTCCCGTCGCGACGCCGCGTCGCGCGTCGCGCGGGTCGCGCGTTTCGCCCGCTCGCGGTGCGCGCGTCGTCGCGCGCGCGCGAGTGCCGCTCGAGCGATTCACCGATGACGGATGAATGAATGAATGAATGAATGAATGAATGAATGAATGAACGCTACGCGGCGACTGCGACTGCGACTGCGACTGCGACGAAGAGGTCACACGGCGACGCGCCAGGAGGGCTCGTCGCCCCAATCGTCCCACGCGTGACCGTCCTGGGACGACAACGCGTCCGAGGCGCCGCCGCCGAGGAGCGCGAGCTCGGCGACGGCGGCGACGGCGTCGGCGACGGCGTCGGAGGCGCCGCGAGAGGGACGGACGTCGTCGTCGTCGAGAGACGACGGGAGGGCGAAATCGTGGCCGCCACCGGCGAAACGAGGAAGGTACTCGGCGCCGGCGCCGCGAAAGGCGTCGCGGCGAACGCATTCGCGCACGAGCTCGGCCCATAGGGGATTCTGAAGAAGCACGAGGGGATGTCCGACGATGACGTTTAACGCCATCGCTCTGGAGATTGCGACGTTGAAACGTTTGGGGTTGTTCAGGAAGCCAATCTCGGAATCCAACGCGTCGAGGGTCGTTGGACGCGTGACGACGGTGGAGATGAAGATGATTTTCTCCTCTTGCCCTTGGAAATCGTCGACGGTACCGACGCGAATGGCGCCGAGCGAGCGCGCGCGAAGCGCGATGCGAATGAGCACGACTTGTCGACGATACGTCGCCATCACGGCGACGTCGGCGGGTGTGAGGTTCGTGCTATCCAGTAAGGCTTCGAGTAAGTCGACCAGTTCGGCGCATTCGATCGGATTGGTCCAGCTGCTCGTGTTGCCTTCTCTGCGCTGTCGTCCCTTGACGCCGTAGAAGAGGAAACGACTCGCGCGTCCGTTGCCCGCGCCTCGAGAAAAGTTCTCCCAATTCGCTGGCAAATCCGTGTTTGCCGTCGGCGCGCAACTCTCCACGGTACCGTCGTAAAACATTCTCGATGGCAGCGCGACGATGTCGGGATGCGAGCGGTAGCACGCTCGGAGTTGCGTGCCGTTCCAGACGCCTCGAGCGACTTCTTCCTTTGAGTGATCCATCCACATTTCGAGCAGAGACTTTCGCAAACCAGCTTGCGCAGCCTCTTTCGAGTGCACGTTGGGACCGAGCTGCTTGGAATCGCCGGCGAGAACGATGCTAGTTTCCGAACTGGCGAGCGACAAAGGAATGAGTGTCTCCGGAACCAAAGCCTGCGCCGCCTCGTCGACAAAAATATGCGTCGGCGTCCAGTTCTCGACGACACTATCGACAGGCATCGGCAGCTTGCGCAACAAAGCAGCGCTCGTGCACGTGCACACGACGACGCGCGCATGTTTCAAATGTTTCAGAGGATCCGGTCGCTTGAAGAAGTGAAATGGCACGCTCGCGTACTGTTTCGCTTCCTCCGGGTCGTCTCGCCAAATTTCGAGCGAATGAAATCGCACGTCGGCTTTCACGGATTCAGGCGTGCGACGAACGTCGTTCACGCGTACGATCATTTTCTTTTTGAAAGGGGTGAGTCGCTTCGCCAAGCGCGAGCAAAGAATATCCGCGGCGAACGCCGAGGGCGCCGCGAGCAGTACTCTCGCGTGAGGGAACATCTCGAGCACGTGCGCGACGCATTCCACGATCGTGAGTGTCTTTCCGGTACCGGGCGGCCCCCAAACAATATATGGATACTGCTTCCCCGCACCTGACACGACGTCTTCGACCACACGCAACTGTTCGTCGTTCAAAACTTTAGACTTCACGGCTTTGAGAGTGCTCGGCGTCATGGCGCCCCGTCTCTCTCCTCCCGGCAACGCTCTATGCAGGTGCGTAGCTCGCGTACGCTCCGCGCACGTGTTCAACACTGCTTCGTGAAACAAATCGAACACTTCAGTGTTTAAAGTGAAGCGCACGTGCACGTTCATCCCCTCGCCCGCGTACGCGGCGTTGAGGACGATGAAAATTGTAGAAAGTCGAGTGCTCACGTGCCGAACGACGACGCCGTACTCCAACGCGATGTTTGCCGCCGGACGAATGAATATCACGTCGCCCGCGAGCACGAGCGGTCGATTTTCCGCCAGTCCGGGGACTTCTATCGCATACATCGCATCGTCATCGTGTAGATTGCCAAAATGTAGCGCTTTGTCCGCTTTGTCCACCATCTTCGCGCGGCAGTTGAACATGTCGAGCTTTTCTAAGGAATCTTGCTGCGCGATTTGCTCGAGCCGCAACAAACGCACCCAGCGCGCGAGCTCGTTCGCGCCGAACGCATTGCCAGACTCGCGGAACGCCCGCACGGCGTGCGCCTCGCGCTTCGGGTCCATGCCCCGGAGCCCGAAACGCCGCGCCTTCCAAGCGCTGTGCTGCGGATACGAAAACTCGCTCGAATTAAACAGCTCTCGCAGCCGTTGCGGCACGAACGGCGCCGCCTCCACGTCCAACACGCGCTCGACCAAACTCTTCGTGTGCACCATCACCGTCACGCGCGTCGCCAGCACGACGCACTCCGCCGCCAACGCGTCCGCCGCCTTCTCCGCGCCCTCGACCTTCGCTCTCGCCTCCGCCTCTCGCGCCGCCCGCTCGGGCGCCATCACGCACACCACCCACGTCGCGTGCGCCCCATCCTCCGCGCACTTCTCTAAATCAAACTCCACTCGTATCGTCACCGCCTCCGTCGCCGTCGTCGTCGTCGCCGCGTCTCCCGACCGCGCGCGCCGCCGCGCCGCGGCGACGGCGCGATGCGTCCCTCGTCCCGGCGCCTTCGCCAGCGCGAAGTACGCTCGACTCGGCGTCGTCGTCGCTCGAACGCACGCGTAATCTGCGTCCACGGACGCGTTGTCGACGCGCGCGCACCGCGCGTACAGCGTCGCGCCGTCGCCGCGCTTCATTCGTCCAAAGTCTAAATTCGCCGGCGTCATCTCGAGCGCGCCGCGCGTCGCGCGCGGCCGCTCGAGCGCGTCGGCGACGCGAGCGCGCAGCGCGGCGCACGCGTCGAGGGCGTCGTGCAGCGCGTCGCTCAGCGGACGCGCGAGCGCGACGGCGTCGGTCGACATGACGACTTTGACGTCACGACGCCATCGTGTGACGCGCGGCGCCGCGACGCGCGGCATGGCGCGCGCGACGACGCGCGCGACGACGCGCGCGACGACGCGCGTCGTCGCGCGGGACGGCGCGGCGCGGCGCGGACGCGCGCGAGGCGTCGGACGCGACGCGGCGGCGCGACGACGACGGGCGGCGACGACGCGCGCGAACGGCGACGACGACGACGCGACGGACGCGGCGCGCGACGACGACGACGCGACGGATAAAGCGTCGCTCGCGACGGAGGACGTGCTGCAGTTTCGCGAGGTGTGCGCGCAGGCGCGGGCGTTCGCGGCGACGACGCGCGGACGACGCGCGGCGAGCGGGACGACGCTCGCGGCGACGGCGGACGAGGCGCGGGCGCGGTTGGCGCGCACGCGCGCGTGCTTCGGACGGGGGAAGAATCTCGACGACGACGCGTTCGATGGGGCGCGGGACGTGCGGTTGGTGGTGGAGGGAGCGAGGCGAGGGACGACGCTGGCGGCGAGCTCGCTGGGGGACGTCGGGGCGACGTGCGGGACGCAGAGGAGGTTAGGGGCGGCGTTGCGCGAGAGAGGGGACGAGGCGATGCGCGAAATCGAGGAAGCGTTGATGCGAACGCCGTTGGAGGTCGTGGAGGCGATCGAGCGGTGCGTGAGCGTGCCGGGGGGGGAGGTGCTGGACGCCGCGAGCGAGACGCTGAGGGCGATTCGCGTCGAGCAACGGCGGATTCGAGAGGAGTTACGAACGATGCTGAACGCGACGAGCAAGGAGATGGCGAGGAAGAATTTTGCGGAGCGCGCGCAAATCGTCACCAGACTTGGCAGACAGTGCATACCGATGAAACTCGGGAGCGCGGGCGAGCTCCCGGGAGTCGTGCTCGACGTCTCCGGCACCGGGAACACGGTGTTCAAAGAGCCGCAAATCGCGGTGCCATTGAATAATGCTCTGGCCACGCTTTCCGCGAGCGAAGATGCGGAAATAGAACGAATTCTAGTCGAGCTCACCTCAATCGTGCAAACGCACGCGGATGTTCTGCTCGACGCGAACGAGGCGTTGACAGAGTTGGACGTGGCGAACGCGCGCGCCCGGCACGCGGAGTGGTTCGACGGCGCGGAGCCGACGATCGTGGACGCCAATCAAGGCATGTGCGTGCGTGAGCTGCAGCATCCGTTGTTGTTAGAGCGGCATCTGACGCCGTTGCCCAAAAAAGCCGCCATTGGAGAAGAGGAACAGGTATCGGCGTTCGGCGAGAACGACGCCTCCGAAGACGATTCGGCGCATTCGCAGCGACACGTCAATCGTCGAGATGTGCGCGATGTGGTCGTCCCGATTGATTTCAACGTCGATTCGTCTATCAAATGCGTCGCTATCACCGGTCCGAATACGGGCGGTAAAACCGCGTCGTTGAAAGCGATCGGCGTCGCGTGTTTGATGGCGCGCGCTGGTTTATATCTGCCATGCGAATCCGGTTGCGAGATTCCATTCTTTCGTCACGTCATCGCCGATTTAGGAGATTCGCAAACCCTCGAGCTCGACGGCGGCTTGTCCACCTTCGGCGCGCACCTCAAAGGTCTGCAACGCATTTTGGACGCCGCGACCGACGATACATTGGTCTTGCTGGACGAGCCCGGGAGCGGCACCGACCCGGCGGAGGGCGCGTCTCTCGCCGTCGCCGTCCTGAACAAACTCTCACGCACGTCTCGTTTGACGATCGCGACGTCGCACTACGAAGAAGTCAAGGAAGCCACACTCGCATCCGACACAGCTCAAGTCGCGGCGGTGGAGTTCGATCTTCAGTCGCTGCAGCCGACGTATCGGTTGCTGTGGGGCGAAACCGGCAAGAGCAACGCGTTGCACATCGCAGCGGGGCTCGGATTAGAACCGTGGATACTCGCCGAGGCGCGCATCGCGCTAGCCAAGGCGGATGCCAACGCAGAGGTAGACGCCAGTGGCGCGATCGCGCGGGAAAATCGCGCGAAGTTGGCCAGCGCACTTGATGAAGAATGCGACGTGCAGCTCGCCCGCCGAGCCGCGGCGGCGGCGACGCTCGAAGAGACGCGCGCGCTGTTCGACGAAGTCAGGAGTAAATCTGCGCACTTGGATCTGAGGAAACAAATCATCAGGGATGACGCCAACAATGAGATCGAGCGAAAGATTGAAGAAGCTCGCGAGTTATTGGCGGCGTGCGACACGCGAGAGGACATCGACGATGTCGTCGGCGCGTCGCTTCCCGCCGGATGGGTCGTCGACGCGAGCGGCGAAGCCGTCCCGGGCGACAGCCTTGACAGCGCGTCCTCGCGATGGATTCCCGAAATTGGCACGCTCGTCGTCGTCCGTCAGCTAGGGAGCGCAGAGGCAGAAGTCATCGAAGTCCACCCAGATGCGAACGAAATCACCGTCAAGCTCGGTCGGATCAGTACTCGGGTTTCGCTCGCCAGCGGTGTGAGTAAGGTTGACGTGAGCAAAACGAGTTGGCGACGATAGCTGTACTGTAGTAGAAGTATATTTTACATTCATTGCAAACACACAACGCTGCGACAGTGAAGCGGTCGCGGTTAGTCGGATAGTCGGCGCGAACGGAAAGCCAACAGCGCGCCACGGATTCCTCAGTCGAGTTGTCATGAATCATCTTCATGAGGATGGTCAGCAAAGATTAAGCTATTTGAAACATCATCGGAAACCACGAGGGCGAGAACAGGTTCGATCATCGCGTGTACGCACCTAGCACTAAAACGTCGGCGCGATAGTGGACTCTTCCGTGAACACGCCCTGCTCTACTGCGACGTCCAATTCTCGAAACGCCAACACGCGTCTGGAAGACTCCTTCAACGTGCGCGCGACCCAGTCGTCCTTGTCTTCCCTCAGATCGAACATAATTTTTTCATGAAGCTTTAAGAGCAAATACACGTCTAGCGCGGCATACCGTCGAACGTCATCTGTTAACGGACGATCCGCCCAAAGCGTCGATTCCTCGACGGCGTACAACTTCTTCACGCGAACCTTCAAGTCATCAGCCACCGCGGTCTCCGCGCTCGTCAGATGCGTTCCCGCGCACTTCACGATCCCCGCGACGCGATCGATCATCTTCCCGAGAGCCCGACGCGCGGCGACGTCGAGCACCTGCACGTCCATCACGTTTTCCAATCGCACGTCGAATTGATGAAACAACGCGTCCGAATCCATGCGACAATCAAACATGAGCTTCATCGGCGCCTCACTCGACTCCAGGACATCCCGCAACCCTCCCGCGTTTCTGTCTCCGAACGCTCGTCCCCCGAGCGACTGCACGTCGATCAAGTAAATCGCGTCGCGCGTCGCGCACTGCACCACCGTCACCGGACCCGTGCGCGACATTCGCACTCCCTCGCAATCAACCGCGACGACGCTCGACGCCTTGATCGTCTCCACGCATGCCGGCATTTTGATTTCATAATTCGTCGCGTCGATGATTTCGCACCGTTGATCCAGCGTGTTCACGATCTCGAGGCACATCGGATCCGACTTCGCGTTCGTCGGCGCCGCCGGCTTTTTCCGTCGCTTCTTCTTCTTCTTCGCCGCGCCGCCGGACCCACCGGCTTCCGCGCGCTTACCGCCGCCCTCGAGCGCGCCGCGTTCGAGGCCAGACGAATCATCGCCGTTCGCGCGCTTGAATCCGAGCACGACGCCGCCGTACGCGTCGTCGTCGTCGTCGAGCGTTTCGCCCTTCGCCGAGGCGGCGGCTCGGCACGGCTTACAAAACCGCGTCGACTGCGCGGTCTGACGCTTGAACGTCGACGCGCACTTGGCGCACACGAGCCTGGGTTTGTTGCCCATCCGCGCGACGCCGCGCGCGCGCGCGAGCGCGAGAACGCGCGCGGGCGGGCGCGCGCGCGAGAGCGCGGCGCGCGACCGGGACGCGACCGC
>Ga0228638_1000335_pt1 | contig 20660 bp, 16 predicted proteins | sample 48DmetaG_FD_182704 | JGI IMG/M metagenome (GOLD analysis project Ga0228638, IMG submission 182704) | Seawater microbial communities from Monterey Bay, California, United States - 48D | ecosystem: Environmental > Aquatic > Marine > Coastal | place: USA: California | collected 2016-10-31 | reverse complement strand
GAACGTTTAAAACAAGATTTAGAGTTTATTGATAGTCGTTATGATGATATGCGCAGCCAATGTTTGAAGAATATGAAAAACAAAGAAGAAGACAAAGAAGAAGACAAAGAAGAAGACAAAGAAGAAGACAAAGAAGAATTAACATCTGATACAGAGCTTCGTATTTTGCATTTAGAACTGTGTAGTTCAAAGGATTTCAAACAGGTGTCTTATAAAGACATTCTAGCTTATCGTTATGCAGCGGCGGTTTTAAAAGAACGCGGTCTAAGTTCCGAACAAATGCGAAGATTTGACAGTGCTTTAAAAAAATGTAAAGACAATAATTGGAAATAAGTATTTAATGACATTTATTTTTTTTAATAATGTGGTTGTGGCTATTGCTTGCCCCTGTTTGGTCATTGGACTATACCTGGTCAACATTACACGCTGCTTCTACATCCGCAGAATTACTTAAGCGTACAGTAGGCGACTATAGTGAAAAATTTCCTTGTTTAGATTGTCGCGAGCATTTCCAGTTATTATTGGAGACACATCCTTTTCCGCTCGAATATGTGCGTACACCCGCAGATGCTCGTGTTTGGAGTTGGCTCACACACAATTTAGTCAATACGCGTTTGAATAAAACCTGGGAATCGTTTGATATCATGACACAGTGCGACGAATTATAAATTTACACTATTAATAGTCATTATAATATTTGAAAATGTCATATACAATTGGACAGACTATTCATGTTTTGTCTATCATCAATGGTAAAGTTATTTATTGGTATACTGGAGAATTATTAGGTCACGCCTTTGAAAATAATAATATATCGGATACTGTTTGGTATATTCGGGCACAAGATGGCCAATTGTTTAAGATAGATATTACAAAAACAATAACGATTCCGGCGGATACGTATAAACTTCCTGCGGGTACTTTTACGGCTAAGGAAGTTTGCAAGTTTGCTGAAATAGCCTATTCTTCAGATATAACAGCATTGAATATGTTTCCTATTGTGAATGTAGATTTTAATACCCATCGTATAACAATGAAAATACCGGGCGACAAGTACATTGTATTACCAGTAACTACTGAACAACTAACTGTTGCACAACATCACGTAAATACGGCAGTTGTATTACAAAATCTTCATAATACTGTAAAAAACATTGCTTCAGAAGAGGAGGCGGCGGCGGCTAGAATATTGTTAGATATGAAAGGTGCTTCAGTGGCTACCACCCCTTCAAATAGTCAAGTGTTACCAAGTTTGTTTATACAATTTGACTATAAATAAAAGTGTATTTGACTATAAATAAAAGTGTATTTTTTTTATATAATGTTTGGTTGGTGTAATGATCAATTATGTGTATTGTTAAGTCCAAGTAGAATCTATGGACATTATTTTGTGTCGTTTAAACCGTATGATAATCCGCAGTGTTTGTATGCTGAGCCAGTGCATCAATTTACACCAGTGTATGTTATTGATAGAAATCGTATGTGTTATTTAGACCATGGTAATATGTGTAGCTATATGGTTTGTGTGCGTGATGGGTTTAATTTGGATTTTGTCCCTTGTTGGCGCGTTCGTCGTACAAACAAGCCGTTTTCTCTGATAAATTACCACAGGAAACGTCTAAAAAATGTTTATTCTAGTCTTAAATCCGATTGTAATCAAATGAAACCTCGCCTGCTGCTATTTGCATCGCCAATGACAAAGAGTGCATAGGTGATGCTTTTAAAAAGGCCCTGTTGATTGGTTTGAATGTGTGTGGCGAATACATGTCGTATATTGTATCTGGTTTGTGGTATTCCATATAAGCTGTCCACCATCCTCTAACTTCGTTAACTTTATTTTTTTCCGCTAAAACAACAATCCAAAATAATCCGACCCAAGGCCATACTATTTTGGTAAATTGGTCTCCATTTCCTCTAATATATGAGGCCCATGTTGTTTTATGTTCTGTGGGTCCTCTAACTGTTAATGGTACGTAAGGTTCGGTGAGTTGTGCATTAAAAGATGGAATAAAATTTGTGGATACCATGTTCCAGTGTATGGCCAGAATCCGTGGTAGTGTTTCTTGAGTTTTATATATTTCTGGAACGATACGCGCCATAAATTTTTGGTGTTTTTTTTGAAATTTCATCATTTGATTCTCATTTCTATTGAAACATGCCAATAATTCCATTGACCGAATCGCCTGTATAATATATATATTTGTTAATAATACGTTTCCATTATGTGTTATAGAATGTGCCCAAGATGCACCAATCGGTTCAATGAAAACATCTTGATGTATATAATTTTGTAACCATTCCCATGCTCTTTGTGCACTAAGCCATAATTGATTCATTTCTCGTCCATGTTGTCTATCTGTTGTTGTTGAAATATCATATTCTTGTTTTTTATAATATCTACACAACATAATAATAAATTGTGCGTTAGCATCAACGACTTTAACACCGTTATTTTCATAGACTGGAACTTCTCCATTATACCAATGTGTATAAAATCCCCATGGTATTTGTCCAAAATTTGTCATGTGTTTATTTAGTCTTTGTAAGAATTTCCATTCGTGGTCTGTTGTATTTTCATCGTTTGTATTATATAACGCTGTTAATATTAAGAATGTATCTCTTGTATTTACAAAATCACGGTGTATATTTTCATACCATCCACCTCTATACGATCTTCTGGATTCTAATTGTTCCGAAACAGTACTATAAAATTTTTGTCGATAATTAGAACAACAACAACAACAGGAAATAAAACACCTATATATTAATATAAATGGTATTAAGCAGGTATCGTAACATGTCATTTACCGTATTTAAACAATTAAATATATATATAAAGTTATGCGAATTCTCTGGATTTTTTTAGTTTTAGTAAATGTAATGGGAACCCCATGTTGGAATAAGCGTAAGGAAATGGGCCGACCTTTGTTGGGGGCTTATGTACCACAATGTACAGATACTGGTTTTTATCACCCAAAACAATGTCACGGGAGTACGGGTTATTGTTGGTGTGTAACTAGAACGGGATTTAAACAAGCGATGGCAGTGCCACCAGGGACGATGTTAAATTGTTAACTTTGTGTCCAATGTTTGCCACAATTTAGACATTCTGCAAAGATTGTCATGGGTTCGTCTGCACCACGTATTTGTATTTGTGCATTAATTTTAACTTTATGTTGGCCACAATTTCCACATTTTAATAGTGAGCGTTTTGTAGTAGTTGTAGTATTTTGTTTAAAAGCGGGATAAGATTCTTTTAACCATTGTTGACGTTGTATATCTTCTCGAGTAGATATTTCCCACAATTGTGGATTATCGATAAGTTGTTTGACGCTGAATTTTTCAAGGGCAGCGGGATTACATGGATATCGATTACAAAAAACGCGTATTTTTTGTCTTGATAAAGCATGTGTTAAGTTTAATGATTTGATAATTTTATAAACATTTGAAGCAAGTAAAGAAGGCAATTTAGATGATAAATATTTTTCCATTTTAATTTTTTTAGTCTATATTAAATACTCTATATCATATGTATAACATTATATCATTGTGAAAGTTCCAAATATAAGTATGGCAAAAACGTCTATGAACATTCTATGTATTTCTAGTTCACAAAATGTCATCAAATTCTTTTGATAAATAACATGAAAAATAATGGGCAATACAAAAGTATAAAAAACCAATATAATGAGAATTGTGCGCAAAAATTCATATTGTGTGCTTTGAAATTGTGATGCAGAATATAAAAATAAGAAACCCCACGACATAATGTTTAAAAAGACCGCGATTAAAGTTGGACCCCAATTGACGTCTTTTAATAGTGTACGTTGATGTTGAAGGTATTGCAAGGTTTCAAGGCTTACAAATTCGTCTGCTTTTGCCTGTATTTTCGTATCGTACTGGTTTGTAAGTTCCGCTATTCCAAGTTGCCAGACAGCTATAATATTAATAATGCACAAAAACACTAAACTGGATATTTCCAACATGCCCGATATACAAGCTGCATATATAAAAAGAACCGATATCGAAAAAAAGTGTACAGACGTGCGTATTGTATTATAACCTTGTATATACATAATACGTATATCACACCAAAATCTAGATTTAGGGTCTCCCCATCCGTTTGATGCCAAATTCAGGTATGAGAATAAATATTGGATAAAAATAATACAAATAGCAGCGACTGGCAAAAATCTATTGTTAAAAGACCATTGTATTTCACCTTTTAAGAAAATATCTGTCTTTATTTGTTCTCTCATAAAGAAGGCAATGGTCACAAAAATCATTTCTACAGAAATGATTAATAAAAAGAATTGATATAATTCTTTAAGTTGTAATTGTGAGGATTTTAAACGACATGTGAATTTTCTACATAATTTCAATGGCATAGACGTTATTTCTGTATGTTCTATGAGAGTATTTTTTTCTTCTGGGTCTTCCATAATTTAACAGAAAAGTTGTTTATATACTTGATGGGGTATATTTCATTTGTTCGCCAATGTATTTATATAATGTATTGGGTGTTGTATGCGTGGGTGACAGTTCCGACATGTATCCTAATTTTTGAAAAGTAGTAACAACAAATTCCGAACAAAAATAACTATCATAATGTTCTTTTGACGAAGCGCCCCATGGAATCCAAGAACACAATGCTCCAGATGTATCATAATTTTTGCCGAGTTCTTCAATAGAAAAGGTCAATGTTTCCAAAACATGTTCGTGTTTAATATTATCTATATAACGCAATTCCATATTATCTGTATCCTGACTTGGTATACGAAACCACGAATCATGATGATGTTTTTCAAGTGGTCTAACGAACATAGGTTGACCCCATAATAATGAAAAAGATAACCAAATATTATCTGAAGACTGTGCTAAATCACGAAAACGCCGATTGTCGAAAAAATTGGATTCAATCGCTGCAATAATTCTTTGACAGTCGTCTGGGTGATATTTTTTTGATTGGGCATTTTTGTAGATGTTTTTAATCGTATCCATAATATCTTTAGGTTTCGCTTGAATAACTAGTTCTGTATGACAAAAATTCCCAGATGTCATCCAAGCTACAAAACGATTAAACATTCCAGAAAAATATTCTTTTGGTTTATAAAAAGAAACTCCTAACATTTATCGAATATACAAACATATAAATACTCCATCTCAACTAACAAAATTATGGGTAATCGATGTTGTCCAACATCGATTCAAATATTAGATTGTATACATCAGCTTCAAGATGTTGAAAAAACACTTCAACAACTTATAAATAAATATGATGAACAAATATTGACAGAAAAAAAGAAAATACTTCCAAAAATAAGGGATAAATCAGCGTGTATGGTTCATCTCAGAACCATACATATCATTAAATTTCACAAAAGAAATCTAGAAAACAGATTAACATCGTGCATGGAAAAAAGATATCATTTGGAATCACTTAATGTCACTAAAATGCAAGTAAAAGCTATTAAAACAACAACTTTGGCGTTTAGTTCGTTTTTAAAACAAAACGATATTGAAAGAGTAGAAGCTTTGCAAGATAATATCACAGACATGATTGACCAAGCCTGTGAAATTAACGAGGTATTAACAAGAGAAACAACTACTCTAGATTTAGATGAATCCGAATTAGAACAAGAATACCAACAACTTATATTACAAGATGTCAGACCATTTCAAGAAATGTCTACACAAGAAATGTCTACACAAGAAATGCTTTCACGATTGCCAGAAATTCCAGCTGATATAAATCCAAAAGTACCATTATTGGGTGAACAATTTGAATTGGTACCACTGGACGTATAAAACTATTTAATATGGTGAATATTAAAAAATGTTCCATAAACATCACCCCGTCATTTATTTTTTATTGGTTATTATTTCATATTACACGTTAAACCATGGCCAACGTATATATTCACTAAAAAAAACACAGAATACACTGGAACAAACACAGAAAACACTGGTTCAATATAAAATAGATTCACAATTACAATACGAGTCACTGGTAGAAAAAGCAGAGGAGAATGAACAAATGCGAGAATTAGTTGCAAATGCTCATCTTTATATTGCCTCCTTAGAAAATCAGATGATTTCTATAAAAGAAGATTTAAAACAATGCGCACGTAAAAAATTAGAAGAATAATACTAATGAAGTCTATTTTTAATATTTTCTATATATTCTGGCGTAATACCACAACACCCCCCAACTATTGTTGCACCCATCTCTATCCATTGTTCTACATAATCTGCATATTGTGAAGGTGATAAATCTACACGCCTTTCTAATAAACCACTTCCATCCAATGTCCAATCCAATGGTATTGATTTAAAACGATTTGCATAGACTCCACACATTTTTGAGGTTTTTTGACGTAATATAGAAAGCCCTAACGTTGCAATCTCCGGTTTACAACAATTAATTAAATAAGCATCTGCCTTTACAGCCTCGACAAACGAAACAATAGATTCGCCACTACGAAGAGTTTCACTATCCAATGTAAACGATACCCACACTGGTTTAGAACTATATTTACGAGCTATAGAAACGGCAGCAACGGCTTCAGAAATTGTAGACATTGTTTCACAGAGAATAATATCAACATTATCCATAGCTTGAACCATAGTGCAATATTCTTTTAATATAAATTCGTTTTTCTCAACTAAATCGGGTCTATAACTTCCCTTAAGAGGCGGCAAAGACCCCGCCACATATACCGAAGATTCGCCAACTGCGTCTCTGGCTAATTTGCATGCAACGCGTATCCATTCTTCTTGTTTATGCCCTTTGTTCCCTTTGGATAACATATCTTGTGTACAAGCATATGTATTTGTTGTTATTAAAGTAGCACCAGCTTGTATATATTTTTTATGTGTTTCCAAAATACGGTTCTGACCTTCTGGTGTTAAAAAAGCAGACGCCGACCACAATGTAGTGTAGTTTTCTGCGGATATATATGGTTTTAACTCAGTGCCCATGGCACCATCCATAATAGTTATGTTCATACTATAGTTTAAAAGAAAATAGACCGTTATATATAAACTTTTCAAAAAATCCAGAATAAATTTTTCAAAAAAGTTTTGCAAAACACTGACTTTTTCTAAAAGTTTTAGCTAAAAGTTTTAGAGAAAAAAATATTCTATGAATAAGACAAAATTCTCTAAAAGTTTTAGCTAAAAGTTTTAGAAAAACAAAAAATTTTCAGAAACTTTTTTTTGAGCGACTGTTGTTGTAAAAATATTCTTTGTTGCCTGTCATTTTTTGTGTTATAGCATATATAAAATAATGTAAGAAATAACATGACAAAAATGAAGACGATAAACGAATAAAAAACACAGTGTCCGCCACAAACACCACATGAATCAATTACAGCACATGAATCATCTGGAATCGATGCAAAACTATTAAAATTACACGCGTTTTTTAACATGCAGCCTTTGATTGGACACGGTACTCCACATCCACATGGGGTTGGTAAAGTACCATAGCAGTCGCAGTGGCCGTCTGGGATATCATAACAACCGCATTCGTAGATATCTCCGGGACCTCCACAGACCCCACAAATATCCAATGTATTATTTTGACAATCGCATTTTCCTTTAGATATATTTTGACAACCACATTCATAAATAGCCCCTGGACCATTACAAACAAGACAAACGTCGCCTCTATTTCCAAAACAATCGCAATCTTTTGCATCTATTTTTGAAACACAACCACATTCCTGGTCTTTACCCGGGCCTCCACATATTCCACAGGCATCCATTGTTTGATTCATACAATTGCATTTCCCAGGTAAAATGTCATAACATCCGCATTTAAAGATATCACCCGGCCCATTGCAAATACCACATGCGTCTAAAATATTATCTTGGCAATCGCATTTACCCTCTGTTATATTACGACATCCACATTCATAAATAGCCCCAGGTCCCCCGCAAATACCACACGCATCTGGCCCTGAACCATCACAAACACCACAAACGTCTAAAGAATGATTTTGACAATTACAATGTGATTCTATTAAATCATGACATCCACATTCATATATATCACCAGGACCATTACAAATTCCGCAAACGTCCAATGTATGATTTTTACAGTTGCATTTACCCGGCAATACGTCATAACATCCACATCCATAGATGTCGCCGGGACCATTACAAACACCGCAGGCATCCAATGTATGATTTTGACAGTTGCATTTGCCCTCTGGAATATCATGACATCCACATTCATATATGTCGCCTGGGCCATTACAAATTCCACAGACATCTAAAGTACCGTTTCCGTTACAAACACCGCAGGCATCCAATGTGTGATTTTGACAGTTGCATTTGCCCTCTGAAATATCATGACATCCACATTCATATATGTTGCCTGGACCATTACAAATTCCACAGGCATCTAAAGTACCGTTTCCGTTACAAACACCACAGGCATCTAACACTGCGGTACCGTTACAAATATTGTTACAATCTACTACGCTGCCGTAACAATCACACTTACCTTCTTCTGGGTTTGTACAGACACAGACGTTATTTTGTATTGTAAATTGTTCGTTAATGCAAGATTTACAATATTGTTCAGAATTAGGTTCGATACGACAGCACGGGTCTGAAAGACATGTATGAGTACATTCAACGCCCAAACACGTTGAAATACATATTGGTTCAGAAGGACAATTTATTCCAGTTTGTGGAAGACCATTTTCACAATAACAAGTTTGTTCTAAACACTGATTATTTTCTAAATAACACCCCTGTGGACAATCCGCTTCAACTGCTTGTATTTTATTAGTGATGCCTAAAATTTCGTAAGACATTGGTGGTTTTACTAAAACAGATTCGCCTGAAAATATATTTCTTTCAAATGTATCTGTTTTAATGTTAATCCCTAATGGTGTATTTCGAGTAATAATGGTTTGTGTGAAATTTTTTCCCAATTGTATAGGAAAGAACAGTTCAATTGTTTGAGCAGCATCAGCGAAAACTTGTAATTTTTCACTGCCCGTCATATAAATACTATGTTGTTTGCACACATTAGTGGAAAATGTACTAACAATAATAGTTATGAAAATATAAATAAACTTCATCATTATTTCAAAATCCATAACTTTTATACTGATTTATATAAGTAGAGATGTAAAAATATAAAGATGAGACCAGATTGGATTCTTATGCTATTATTAGTTATGGTAACTTGTTCTACATTTATGTTACATCGACATTTACCCGAAACCCCAGAGCGTCAAAAGCCAACGACAGTATATTATGTAAAAATAACGTCGGACGCAATAAGTACCTATGATAATATTGTCCATCCTTATACAACTATAACAAAAGAATGTAAAGACACCTTTAAAAATATAAAAGGTTTGACTCCAAACGATATAAAAAGATTAACCCCAGAATGGTGTACGTTTATTGCATTTTTAAAACAATGTGAGCATTCGCATCGTACATTGTGTGTATATCATGAAGACCCATTATATGTTCCTTTCCACACGATACAACATATTATTGATAGTTATAAATTCCATACGCCGGCTTTACGATTATCAATAAGGGGCAAACTTATGGTATTTCAAACGAATTTATTGCATATCATCGTGAATACAATACGCCGTCGTGGAATTATGTTGGATATGAATACCTTTTTGGATAATAATGGATTAGTGACCATTCGAACACCATTATTTGGAAGTCATTTGCCACCGCCAAAGCCTGTAAAGCCTGTTGTAAAGCCTGTTATAAAGCCTGTTGTAAAGCCTGTAAAAACTCCTTTACTTCGACATAAAAAGACTGTAATGGTTGGTATGGCAACTCATAATCGCCCTGGTTATGTCCAATTATCATTAAAAGCACTCCGTGAATCAAAACACGATGCTCATGTTTATATTTTCGACGATGCATCCACAGAAATAACAAAAAAAGAACTTGAACAATGGTCTGGTTCTCAGATGGTATTGTTAAATAATAATAAGAAAGGCCCTGATGCTATGGCGCGTCATATTTTGGAAACGTTTATTGCTAAAAAGTATGATATTTTGGTGTTGTTAGATTCGGACATGGTTGTTTCGCCCAATTGGTGGGATGCTTTACATGAAGGATTAAAACATTCCACTGGGTTAATGTCTTTGTATAGGTCGGCGGCTCCCAAACATCGTTCAAATATTTGTACGAAATATTTGTGTAAAATGCCGTCGATGGGCAATGCGGGGACGGTGTGGCGGCGAGCTTTAGCCGAAAAAATATTGTCAGAGATGTCTGCGCGTAAAGGTGGGTTTGATTGGGGTTGGTCCGAGTGGTGCCAAAAAAATGCGGTTCCAATGGAGGCTTTGAAAGAGTCTGCGGTGTTGCATATTGGCATGCATGGTTCGTGGTCACATGAGACCACGGCCGAAAAGTCGGTGGGATTTTCTATGGATAAATTATCTCAATATATTCGTCAAAAAGCCGAATATTTTTTGAAAGGTGCGAAACCATTTACAACCAAATTAAAACAAGTATTCCAATCTCGAAAAAAAGATAATATACTCTGGGTAATTCCCGCCTTCAAGCGCGCGTGGTCCCTCGACCTGGTGTTGCAGTCTTTAGTTGGAAAAAAAATATTGGTGTCGAAGGACGCAGATTCTGCCGAAATCGATTCCGTGTTGAAAAAATATACCGCGGACGTCATAAACCACCCTTGGTCGTGTTCAAAGCATCCCAATAGGTTTCCAGCAAGTGACGATACACTGAATGAGAATTATAAGGGCGATACGTATGGGAATCCACGGTCTCCATGGGCCACGTGTCTGAAGCATCATTGGTGGTGGATGATGAAGCAGGCGTGGGCTCGTAAGCCAGAGCGTGTGTGCGTGCTCGAGGACGACACAGTGATACATACACAAGCATTTGAGTGGCTTGTAAGACAGTCAGGCAATGTAAAACTGACACCTGATGAAATTGCAGTGCCATGGTGTATGTCTGCGAAAGAGTGGGCCTCGGTAGACCCCAAAACGTTTTGCGAACATGATGATTACAATTGGGACCAAACCATAGCGTGGATGAAGGAGCATGGGCATGGACCAAATGAAGCGGTGGTGCCATCTGTATCGTTGTCAATGCACATAGGCGATTGTGGTGGTTGGGATGCGGGTGGGCGTGATAAAAAATGCACCCCTCAAAAAATTGACGGTATTCGCGAAGATGTCGAAAAATGGCTTGCTAAATCATTGGTTATTGACACGACAAAGAAAAAATGGTTGACTGCACATACAAAACCAAATGGAGGTTGGGGCCATCCCAAAGATTGGTCGCATTGTCTTGGTGAAAAAGATACGTGTTTACAATGGTCAAATGTCGGCGGATGTCGTCATCACGCGGCATCAGACGCTTGGTTGTGTAAGTTTGATTGGATGTCTATCAATACAAATGACATACATGTGTCAAAAGGTGGTTCAAAAATTCGAGATGTACTGGACCGTCCTGAAAACGCGGAATTTGTTAGATTAGACAAACATTCAATTGGTATACCTTACATACCTCATGGGCCTAATAAATGGCATCATAAGAAGCTTATTTCTGCAGCAACGACAAAAAAACATAAATGTGAACAAACGATTACGGGCACAACGCTATTTTTCGAAAGGGTAGAATATGCTAATTTATGGCATACTATGAACGATTGGTTTAACGTACATTGGACATTAGAAACCCTGGGAAACCCGTCAGAAGTTATAATCGTGTGGTTGGACGGTCATGCACGGGGTCACTTGGATGCAGCATGGGGAGAAATTTTTTCCGCGCGCACAAAATACATATCTGAATATTCGGGCCATGTATGTTTTGAAAAGGCAGTCTGGGTTCCTAAAAATACACCTGTTTGGAATACGGACATACCTTCGGGAAGATGTGGCATCATGGACAGGTTTGTTCAACGCGTTTTGTCAGCCTATGGTATAACACCATCACTGTCAGAAGATACCGTGATTGACCGTAAAGATTATAGGGCACATCCTCGTCATAAGCCTGATACTAAAAACGACCGGATTATCGAACATTTGGACCAGATGTTCCCATCGTCTAAAGTGATTCAACTCGAAACAATGACGTTCAAAGAGCAAGTTCAATTGATTGCACATACAAAGAGATTGCGTGGTGTTCATGGTGCGGGGTTAACACATTTGATATGGCTTCCGGACGGTGCAGAAGTAATTGAATGGGTCGCTCCCTCGCATGCGTCAGTAAAATTGTTTAAACATATTGCAACTTGGAGGCCGAATATTCACTATTCCAGTGCAAAAATACCACGGCTTCAAACGCCTCTTGTTGAAAAACATCGTTTAACTATTCTGATACCTTTCAGGGAAAAAATATCTGATAAAAAAAGTCAAGGGTCGGGGCGTGAAAAGAATTTGAGAGAATGGCTCGAATATATGTCGTCATTTTTGAAGATGCCTGCCGATGTCATTATTGTGGAACAATCACAGGAAGGCACTTTCAATAAAGGGTTTTTATTTAATGTTGGTTTTAAAGAATCTCAGAATAGTGACTATTTTGTGTTGCATGATGTGGATCAAATTCCGGAAAATCCGTCGAATGATTATGCGTTTAAGAAGCGTCCTACACATTTATTAACATCTACTTCACAATGGAATTATAAAAAAGGCCCTTCTGGTAATGTCGGGGGCGCTTTGATGATTACGAGACAAAAATACCAAGAAATCAACGGGTATTCGAACAATTTTGGCGGTTGGGGCCGTGAAGATGATAATATGGCTTTGCGTTTACAAAAACACGGCGGTTATGATAGTTTGTCTGTCGAAGTTGGTCGTTACAAAGAATTGGTGCATCCTCGTGTAATGGGTCTTGACGAAACCGAACAATTTCACAAAAACGTCAAGAATACACATGATTTTACATCTGGACTTAGTGATTTGAGATATGAAATTATTGCTTCCGAGATTAAAACATACGGATTGTTGCGTGTAAAACGTATGAAGGTTAAACAATCGGAACAAACTGTAAAAACCGTCTCTAAACCCCAGAGTGAATTTGAAACATGCAGTTTTGAGATTAATGAACCTTTTGATATTGTTATACCGTGGGTAAACTGGACTCACCCGAATTATATTCGTCAGATGAAAGAACATAATATATTTGATGGCATTGTAAAGGAAAATACAATGAGATATAATGTAGTATCTGATTCTGATGCCTACTCTGAATTGAAATACTTATTGCAAAGTATAGAATCAAAATACAAATCATATGGTAATATATATCTTGTGATAAATCCGATACACGGGCCACCAACATGGTTAAGTCGCTTTTTTCCGCACGTGAAAGTTATACACAATGATAATTTGGTTAGTTCTGAATTTTTACCAACAAATAATGCATGGGCTATCAGCATGTTCTTACATCGCATACCCAAATTACGAAAATGGTTCGTCAAATTACATGACGACATTTTCTTAAACAAAAAATTTGTATCCTCGGACAATTTCAATAAAAATAACCAACTAGAGATTCATAGTCTCGATGTCCATTGTCCACTTTTTGTAAACACGTGTGTTATGAAAAATATAGAAAAAAAACACGCTGATGCGTTCCACAATGTTCTTAAATATCGAAAAAAATCCGATCCTTATTATCAGCCCGAAATCGATTTAAATAAAGAATATATTAATTGGATGATAAATAATAAATATGCGGTTTACAAAAAAGACGAAGAGTGGTTTCAAGACATACATACAAACGGATGGTCTCAAAATTACAATACTGTTCAAACAAAATGGAAAAACAGAATAAAAATACTTGAAAAAGCCATATGGCTTAATTTTCAGGGCGATGGCATTTCTTGGGAATATCCCAAAAATATACATGTATCACATTTATACAAGACGTGGATAGAACAAAAACTCGTCTCTAAAATTGCCATTCTTATACCATTTAGAGATTTGCCTACTGATAAGCATTCACAAGGCTCAGGTAGAACAAAAAATTTGAAAGTTTGGGAAAAATATATGAAAAACAAATTAGATGTAAACACTGATGTTTTTATTATCGAACAAGATAGTGAAAAGCCCTTCAATAAGGGTGCTTTGTTTAACATTGGGTATCATGTCGTTAAAAACCAATATGATTGTTTAATATTGCACGATGTGGATTTAGTTCCACTAAAGACAGGAATTTATAAGTGTTCGACACAGCCAATGCGTCTTATTAGTAAACTAGTAGTAAATGACGATATTGATATTAATCAAAATGACATAAAGGGTGAACACAAATGGGATATTCACCAACAGTGGCATACGGGTGGTGTATTTGCTATAAAAACAAGTGACTATGAAAAAGTGAATGGATATTCGAATAAATTTTGGGGTTGGGGATGGGAAGACCAAAATATGGCCTATCGTTTAAAAGAAAACAAGTTTCAAATGACTAATCTTGATTGGTCCCAAGGAACATTCAAACAACTCGGTCATCCTCGTAACGAGCATTTGTGGAAAGAGAAAACTAAAATAACATCGTGGAACGAACGCCATATAAAAGTCGTTGATACAACAGGTGTTTCAGATGTAAAATGGCACACTATTTCGAAACGGAATTGGAATGGGGTTGCTCGTATTAAAGTACATATTGATACAATATCCCCTGTCGTACGTACAATATCCCCCGACATCCGTCTTTTTCAATGTATGATTTTCAATGCAGAATTGATATTTTTGGAATTTAGGCTTCAAACAACATGTGACTACACTGATTTCTTTGTTATACATGAAGCAATCTTCGATGGTATGCATCGGACAAAAAAACGCTATGCTTTTGAAAAACGTGATTTTTTTGAGTCTTTATGTCCCGGAAAAATAATATGGACTCAACAACATGAAAAATCTATCGACAATGGGTGGTCACAAGAAGTAAAGGCGAGAAATACATTAATGGAAGAGTTGAAAAAGGCTGTCCATCTTTCGGAAAACGACATCATTGTGCTGACAGATGCCGATGAAATAGTTAACCCTAATACACTGGATAAAATTCGAGGAGCACAGAATTTTCCAATTGGTATACGTTTATTCCCGTTCAAGTTCACAATGTTCTGGCGTTATGGAAAAGGCACAACAAACGTTTGCTCTGCGGCTCGAGTTCGAGATATTCGGAATTTAAATGACCTCCGGCATACAAAGCCGAAAAAATGGATAAACAACGCAGGGTTACACTTTTCGTGGGTTGGTTCGCCCGAATATATTATTCAAAAGGCCAAACAGGCTATTAACGCAGACGGACGTGTGGGGGACGATTCGACAAAAATGACAACATCCTATATTCGAGAAATGGTATGCAATGGACACGATTGGAATGGCGAAACACATTGGGGGTCGGAAAAAAGATTCATCACAAATTCAGAATGGCCTTCGTTCTTTGATAAATTTGATTTTATGGTAGATAAGTCATGGTGGTGTCAGAAACAATTTCTCATCAAAACCTCAGACCTTTTCGCCGCCATCGACTACAATGCGCCTGAAAACTCTGGTCCATGGAAACAGGGGTGGGACTACGACTATGACGGGCGTTTCAAAGACGGTCTTACCGTACATGTTGTACCCCATTCCCACAATGACCCGGGGTGGATTAAGACGTACCACACATACTATTCAACACAAACAAGACATATTCTAGATACAGTGGTTGCCGCTTTAACCGAAGACCCACGTCGCACGTTCATATGGGCCGAGATATCATACTTTTCGTTATGGTGGGATGATGCCACACGACAGCAAAAAGAACAAGCTAAAAAACTGGTCGCGGAAAAACGACTCGATTTTGTCACTGGTGGCTGGGTTATGAACGACGAGGCGTCTGTCACGGCCCGTGCCACGCGTTGGCATCTCCAAGAAGGGCGCGAATGGCTCAAAGAAACGTTTGGTGTCACGCCACAATACTCATGGGCCATTGACCCGTTTGGACACTCTGCGGGACAAGCACAAGTGCTCAAAGAACTCGGTTATAAGGGCATGCTCATCCAGCGCGTGCATTATGCCGTCAAAAAGAAATTGGCACAAAAGCAGCAGCTTGAATTCCAATGGCAAACACCAGCCGGTGAGATATTTACGCACATGATGCCGTTCTATTCGTACGACGGACCTCATACATGTGGTCCTGACCCATCTATATGCTGTCAGTTTGATTTTGCCCGTATTGACAAGGGCAAAACGTGGACAGGGTGTACCTGGGGTAAAATGGCTGTCCCAATTACAGATGCCAATGTAGCTGAACGTTCTAGGAAATGGCTGGACCAGGTGTACAAAAAAGCCATGCTCTATCGCGGCAAACACGTTCTAGTGCCAGTGGGCGACGATTTCCGCTATCAATCCATGGTCGAAGCACATAAACAATTCGCAAATTACCAGAAGATGTTTGATTGGATTAAAGTGAACGTGCCGTCCGTCAAAGTATCATTCTCCACATTGAGTCGATATTTTGATGCACAGCGTCAAACAGTGGTTCCGAGTCTCCAAGGTTCTTTCTTTCCGTACTCGGACCGCGAAAAGGATTACTGGACCGGGTATTTCAATTCGCGTATTTTTTATAAAGGCTACGACCGTCTTCTCGAATCGTTGATTGCGGCGGTAGAACGCAAATGCCCGTCAGAGAACATCCATTCGGAAAAAAGAGCCCTGGGGTTGTTTCAACATCATGACGGCATCACGGGAACCGCCAAGTCGGCAGTTGTACAGGATTATTATAAAACGATGCAAAAGGCTGTCACTGAATTGCAGTCTAAACTGAAAACTTGCCTTGATATTGCTGCGCATGTCATTGTTAATCCATTGTCTGAAAAGACACCTGCCATGAAAGCAGATGAGATTCGACCCTATGAAGAAGACACATGTGTTTCGGGGAATGTTCAATTTGAAAATATAAAAGTAGATGAACACGGACGCCTTGTACAAATCAACGACACGCCCGTGCACGAATCATTAGTTTGGCGTTCCAACAGACCAGGACAGGGCGTAGCGGGGGCATATTTGATGTCGGTCACATCAAAAGAAGATGTCTTAGAAGCAAAAACGTCGGCAACGTGCGTCTCAAAAAAATACAAACAAGTAGAGACGACTTTTGATATGGTGTCACGTCGCATTCGTGTTTACAACGATGGAACCGTAGAGTTTATCTATGCCGTGGACATTCATGCGCGAAACAATGGTGAGTTGTGGGCGGTGTACAAGCCCGAATGGACGGCAGAACGGTTGTGCTCGGATGTCCATGGTTTAACGTGGGAATGTCACATCGAAAGGAATGATGCGCCTTTGCAAGCCAAATTTTGGCCGATGCCGACGATGGCATGGCTAACCTCATCGTCAGACCGGATGACATGGACAGGCGCCCAACCGACGGGTGTTGGCTTTCATGAAGGGGCAATGGTACTTATGTTGGATAGACGTGGCGACCAAGACGATGCGCGGGGTCTGGGACAAGGAATTACAGATTCAAGACCAGTGGTAATGCGTTTTGGTGTGTTGATGGAAAAGGAAAATTTTAAACAAAAGGCATCAGATAAGGCATTATCAATACGAAATTGGATGTTAAATCCCCAAATAGAATTAGTATAAATTATCGATTTTTATTTAACAACATGTTGTCTATTATAACAGCTATTGTAAGTTGTGTGGCTTCAAATTTATTAATTCGTTATGTAGCTGAACATTATACATATAACGTGGCGTTTATTTTACTCATGATAGAATGTTTAAAATTACTTATTTGTGCATGCGTGACGCATTATATTAATAAAGAACAACCTTTTAAAGTACGATGGGGATTTATCATAAATGCAATTTTATATTCGATAGTCAATGTTTTAACCTATCAAATTACATCCATGATGGAACCATCCATTTATTCCGTCTTTATTCAGCATAAATTGATTTGGGTTGTTATATTTTCTCTGATATTGCTTAAAAAATCATTTAGTATACAACAATATATTTCACTGGTCGTAGTTTGTATGGGTTGTATGCTTGTAAAAATGTCGAATATTGAAGGCGATATATCGGTGATGGCGATTTCACTAATTGTTTTACAAGGTATATGTTCATCGTTAGCCTCTGTTTGGATTGAAAAGATGATGAAAGTGGAAGACCGACCTAAAGTATCCGAAGACGAGTCCAAACAAAAGTTGTACTGGTTTTTATCTGACTCTTTTCAGATGTACATGTTTGGTATTCCGATTTACATTGTTGGTTCATTTTATAATTCGGACGATATAGATATACCAATAAATTTAGGGTTTTGTCTGGTGGGGATTGGCGTAATAAAGGGATTGTCATTGGGTGCTATTTTTGTATATTATTCCTCTATTGTGAGTTCGTTGGTGGCTGCCGTAGTGATTGTATTATTAGCTATAGAACATCGCGTGTATTCCCCTGAAATTATTTCAGGTATTACATTCGTTGTATTCGGTGTTATTGGGTGGGTATATAAAAAAACAAAATAAGTGTATTTATAACTCTAAAAAAAATTCTTCATAAATTCTATTTTTGTCTGTTCAGGTGTTCGAATAGGTCTGGGTAAATCAATATCCGGGTCGGGGGCATTGACGTCCAATACAACCATATGAAGCCCATTTTTAATATCAGACAAGTGTTTCTCGATATCTTCCAGGCGATTAACTTGTGTGGCAGAATGATATCCAAGTGTCAGTGCAAGTGCTGTCAGATTTGTATTTTCGAGACCAGTGTCTTGGTTTCCTACAGATGCATGCTTACCGTTATTTAGAACGACGTGCAACATTTTTCGAGGATTCGCTTGTACATTTGTTAATAAATTTCCCATGTGCATAACTACAGAACCGTCACCATCCACACAGACAATCGGTTGTTTAGTTTTGCGTGAAATAGTTGCGGCAATGGTCGATGCGTGTCCCATAGAACCGACAGTCAAAAAATCAACTGTTTCATCTTCGACATTTTGACGAGCATTCAGTAAAAGACGTCCATTAAATCCAGTGGAAGCAATAATTTTATGTCCATTCGAATGTTTAACAATTTCTTCAAAGACGGATTCTGTGGACAATTTATGTTGGTCGATTTTGTTCTGTTCGGTGAGCGGCCTGTACTTTTCAAATGTTCCTTTGCGCACGATAATCGCATGTTGTTCGCCAATAGATTTGAAATACGATGGCAATTGTTCTTCGTACTTGGGAAGAATGGACCAAGGCATGTTAATGGCGTCTAATTGGTCTAACATGCAACGACCTTGGACCATATGCTGGGGTTCGTCTGTGGATTCGCCACGCCAACCAATCATCATACAAAAAGGTATTTTGTACACATCGGAGTGTGTTAATGAAAGTAAAGGGTTCATACAATTGCCGAGTCCTGAATTTTGTAAGAAAACCATGGCCGGCTCTTTCGTTGCCATGTAGTGCCCTGCTGCTGCGGCAATGGCAGTGCCTTCATTGGCAGTAATGAGATTTTCACGCTTGCATTCGTTTGACAAATACGAATTATAATCTTTTAACAACGAGTCTGGCACGCCAAAATGTTGCTTAATACCTATTTGTTTGAGATATTTACGAAATACAGAACTACGTAACATTTATATATTTATTTCTATATTTATTTCTATATAAATACATAAGATTGACATACAAATGGATTTTGATTTAGTAAGCGATGTACACATTGATTATTGGGATGTTCGTTTGCCTTTAAAATACCCATGTGGTTCTCGAAAACATGCCCCGTGTCAATTAACACCGTTGTCTGGCATTTTAGTAGTTGCTGGCGATGTTTCCGATGATATAACACTTACTTGCGAATGGCTGCAAAAGCAACCCTATGATACTATTTTATTTGTCGAGGGTAACCACGAACACGTTGAATACTACGAACACATGTCAACAAAAATAAACGTACCCGTCATAAATTTATCAGAAACCGACTACATTCGTGATTCAGTGGCCTTTGTTGGATGCTGTGGGTGGTGGGATTATGCTGACGAGTCGGCAGTAGATTATTTTAAAGATTGGATGCCACACATTGATAATGTATCGTTTGAACAACTTATTAAACAAAAAGCTGAACAAGAAGCATTAACATTAATACAACGTATTTCAGCTCTTCAAAAAAGAAATGATATAGATAAAATAATTGTTGTTACACACACAGTTCCGCCAAAAGACGAATTCTGTCCAGAAGGGTATTCTACATGGACAAATACACAATTAAAAGTGACTGAACATTCTAAAGTAACACATTGGTGTTTTGGCCATGTACATCAAGAATTTGATGTTAAAATAGACAATATACGATTCATATGTCATCCACGCGGACGCCCGGATGATAATAATTCTAGTGATTACGATATAAAACATATAAAATTATTGGATTTTTGAGTTTATGTTTTTTTTTGATATTTAGTTGATGGTTTTATCCATAAATATGCTAAAACTTCTGCGCAAACCGGGTCTCACCTTTTTCATGGAATGTCACAGCGGCCTGTCGGCAAAAATAGCGAAAGAAGCCGGTCACGAAGCACTATGGGCATCAGGTCTTTCTATGTCAGCGTCTAGAGGTGTACGTGATGCGAACGAACTTTCTTGGACCCAAGTGGTCGATTCATGTGACGAAATGGTTCGCGGCGGCGGTGGACTACCTTTA
>Ga0228638_1000315_pt1 | contig 21084 bp, 7 predicted proteins | sample 48DmetaG_FD_182704 | JGI IMG/M metagenome (GOLD analysis project Ga0228638, IMG submission 182704) | Seawater microbial communities from Monterey Bay, California, United States - 48D | ecosystem: Environmental > Aquatic > Marine > Coastal | place: USA: California | collected 2016-10-31 | reverse complement strand
GAATTCTTTAAGCCGTGTTTTTCCTGGTCACATCGGCGCGATGACTGATTTTCAAGTTTTTCAACAGCCTGGAAAAGCACGCCAGCACGCCCCACTGGTCAACATTTTGCTACTTTTTCGACGAGATCGGGGTACTGCAAAGCACACGGCGAAGACGGGTGGTCGAGAATCGGTGTGCGCGTGTCTCCTTTGATGGGTCGCTCCCGTTCATGGCTCAAGAGTGGTCGCGCGTGAACGAGGGTGCCACGTTTTTCGGTACCAGAGGTGCCCATTTCTTCGTGGTGAGATGGTCCCTCGTGTATCACGCGGCTCCCCTTTAAGTATGAAAAGTTATGTCCAATATATTGCGCGCGATGTCCGATGGTACACCATACAATATCATAGTTAAGAATCCAGTTCAATCTGAAGAGCCTTCTGACGAACCTGGAGAAATTTCTGAGGAGCCGCCGGTCGCCGAGCATTACCCGAGCACCGTTCGATTCGAAGAGGAACTTAAAACAAACATGAGCATGATGTAGCGGTAGTCGAGGTAACTGCAATTATACCAACATCTACATCACAACACTCCACCTTGCAACCCCATCCTATCGACATCAAAGTCCGACTTGTTTTCAGAGTTTTGCACTAAGTCAGCATTCACCCATTCACGTTCCTGATCAGTGGTGTCAGCTCGTAATGGGAAGTCTCGAAGGCGTATCTTTCCGAATACTCGCAGGTACCACGCAAGGTTCGACTTGCTTTTCTCGTATTCATGCCCAAATGATGTCAGAGTCGCTCTCTCCATGAGGGTCAGTGGCATGCGTTCAATGCGATGATACCTACGTCGCATTGTGAATGTCGACCCAGCCACAAAAGCACGCTTCGTCTGAAAACTAAACATAAGTTGTACTCGCGCTCCTACTGTGTTAGCTCCACCTCTGTGTTGAGTCCGCGAGTCATACACGAGAGCGGCTCCCTGTCGCGTAGCAGCGACGACGCCAAACACGAGACGGGCGTTTGGGGAGGACTCCCAAGGGGGATAGAATGCCAGTGTATTATCCCTCTCATCGACTCTACAGTGCGCATTGAAGAATTTTAGTTCTTCTTCTGTCGCAACCTCGTTTTCTGGGATGGCTGCGACGCCTTGCTTGATATAAATATCACCAAGACCATGATCTCTTAACGCAACCGTCGAGTTCTTGAGCTCGGCCGCCACAATCCTCATCAGCATGAGTGCGGAATAGTAGTCAAACTCTGTTACAGCATTCGGTGAGTTAAAGAAAACGTGCGTTGGACCAAGATTCGTGGGGGTGTCTTGTAATGATACGAACACGCTGACAAGTCGATCGTCTCCTTTCACCCCTTCCGCATCACTGTGGATGCCTTGCGTGGGTGAGCCTTTACACGTGATCAACGCACTCAGTTCTACGAGTTCACAGTCTTCATCGCCGAATATATCCACCAGTGCGGGCTTAAGTGTGGACACAATCTTATTCACCGCGCGTGTCACAGTCGTTGTGAGTCGAAGAGACAAATCAAATCTCTCCTGACAGTCCGCAAGTTCGCCGAGACACCCATCGTTTTGCTCGTACACATCCGTACTTCGCAACAGACTGAGCAGGTGCGCCCGCGTCTTGTCCGCCTCTTTCTCGCTTAAAACCGGTTCAGACGTAACAAAGAACCCGTACCGATCCAGTGCGTCTCCATATTGGAGATCGCGCCAGCGCGTCGTCGACGTTGAGAGCGTCACACCATCGCCTCGCAACGCCGCGAGCGCGCCTACGTCTCGTCGTCTGTACCCGAAAAGTCTATCACGCGCCGTACGTTCAGCCAGCCTCGTCGGCGCATCGACTTTACACGTCTCCGCATCTCGACGTCGCGCGCGTGATGACACTTCGCGTTCGGTAGCACCCGCGCTCGACGTCAATCCCTGAAGCCACACCAGCGAGTTCGCCGCGCACGTGAACATGAGCGCACTAAAGGCTAAGCGTATTGCCGTCGCACGACGCCGTCCGAGCGCGCGATTTCGCTGTCGATCGTCGGCTACCATCGTCGCGGCGCTCGTGGCGGAGGGAATCGCAGGTCGCTCCCGATAAAGCTACGCGCGACAGCTTATGACGAAAGTTTTGATTGCAAGATTTACAAAAAGTACTTGAGTAGTTAAGGAGTATTTAAAGGCTTTTAGTTTTAGTTGAGTTGAAGTGAAATAAAGGGCGAAAATTGCGGCGCCGGGACGAAGCCCGCGAATAAGTGAAGAAGCTTCAATCGTCTTCACTCATGTTTTAAGCACGCTTCTTCGAGAAGAGGCGTGGATTCGTCCGCGGTAATCTTGCGAGCGACGCGGCGACGATGTGCGACGATGGCGAGCGCCAGCACGGAGATCGTCAACACTGAAGCAACGATGGTCGACTGCGACAGACGCTCAGAGATTGCATCGTATGTGTGCGATTTCGGATCACCGATGCGTCGGTAGTACTTAGTATGGTCCTCGTGGCTCATATCGAGCGTTCGCTCTCCACCAAGAGCAGCGCTCGACGACGTCGTGATGAGATTTAGGTACGCATTCGGATCTGCCATCGTCGGGCACGGGTTTTTCCAGTTCGTCGGCGCGCACGAGGTACCGTCCGTCTTCAAACAGATGGGCGTGCAGCACATGCCACGTTTGATGGAAACATCAGCACCAGGCACCGGATCACCAGCGCCGAGCTCCATTGGGTATGAAAGGCCAACAAAATCTCCCATACCTCCGCCATACAGATATGTGAGGCCGCCGCCGCCCTCGACTTTAATGGGAGTCGGAAGATTGATATCAATGCCGACGTCGAGCAAAGAACATTCACCCGGGACAGAAGTGAGTTCTTTGTAGCCGGACAAAGCGAGGCCTGGAGTGAGATCTGCGTTGGCAGCTGAGTTGGAACCAAAAGTCCGGCCAGCAGTGACACACCCGCCGACGTAGCAGAACTTTTGGCCCGTCATATCAAATCCGACGCCAATCTCTGTGCCAATGCCGCCCGTCCTTGACGCAAAGGTTACGTCGACGTCGAGTGTGAAACCGAGCGTAAACGCAGGGTTGGCACCACCGAGCGCGGGGCAATCGCTCTTAAGCGTCTTAATGGCAGTCCCGAAGGTCGTGATGGCAGCAGAAGATGAAGTGAACACCGTATTCCAGATCAAATCGCATGTCGCCGCATCCATGTCTCTGTAGAATCGCGACGGCTCGTTTTTAATTTTGTTTACCAAATCAGCAGTACCGCTGGACTTGAAAGCATTTTTCAAAGACGTGGTAAAACTAGTCATCGTTGATGGGCCGATGTTGCAATTCAAGCCGTTAAAGAAAGCGACGACCATTTCTGCGACGCCGACGAGATCCTTCCTGAGCTCTTTCACTTCGGACTTCATGTCATTCACAGCGGCATCGGTGAAGCCCTTAGCCGAGTCGTACTTATTTTGCAGCATATCTCTCTGGTTACCGAAGTACGCGTTCACTTTGGCATCGCCAAACTTGTTTCTCACATTGGAGAGTGTCTGGGAATACGTGTTTCCAGCGAGTGTCTTACCCGCGTCGTACGCGTCGGTTGCGGCTTGCGCCACGGCTGCCTTAGCCGCGGCTGCCTCTGCGGCTGCTTTCGCCGCGGCTTCCTCCGCGGCTTTCTTTGCTGCGGCTGCCTCTGCGGCTGCCTTCGCCGCGGCTTCCTCCGCGGCTGCCTTCGCGGCCGCTTCTGCCGCGGCTGCCCTCGCCGCGGCTTCCTCCGCGGCTCTCCTCGCGGCTTCCTCCGCGGCTTTCTTTGCCGCGGCTGCCCGTGCGGCTGCCTCCGCGGCTGCCCTTTCTGCGGCTGCCCGTGCGGCTGCCTCCGCGGCTGCCCGCGCCGCGGCTGCCTGATCGGCTGCTTTCTTCGCGGCTTTTGAAGCTTTTTTCGTCCACTTCTTCCATCCGCCGAGATTAGCGATGGTGTTATGGGGTTGGCGCTGGAAACGCATCTTCGGCATTACCGCTTCACCGACGTCCTTCATTATGGCCTCTGCGCACGCATTGTCAACGAATATCATCAGCGCCACGATCGCTAACGCACACGTGAACATGAGTCCGAGCCTCGAACGGCGCTCCCGCCGTTGACGCGCGCGGTCGCGATTCGCGAAGAGGTCCGTCCGGAAGGAATCGACGTCGAGTTCGGCCTCGCGCATGGCGCGCGTCGAGAGAGGCATCGGGCGATTATGTGGTGATTTTTCTTTCGTCGGTGCCTCGAGTTCACGTGCAAGAGCGCGGACGAATGATGGCGTAACACTCGACGTTCGTTCGAGCGCGCGTGTTGTTCGGTCGGTCGGATTATCACCAAAATCACCAAAATTTTGTTTTTTCTGTCACCGCTTAAGATTATTTAAGTGATCCAAGAATAATGAGTACGCTCAAAGAACAGAGCTAATCGAACTGATCAATGGTGAAGATCGCTTTCTATAGATGACAGAACTTCCGCCACCGCGGGACGAAGTGTCGCTTGCACGCGCGGTGTAACACTAAAAAAATGTGCAACACCAAAAAACAACGTATATTACTGGATTTATTCTATTCAGCCCGCGCTATCCCGGGTATAGATTACTGTACAGTAATCTACTGTAATTTTACTGTACAGTAAAATTTTACTGTAAATTACTGTACAGTAAAATTACAGTACTGTAATTTACCCCCGGGATAGCACGGGGTGATAGCCATAAATAAATTAATATATGTGGTCATACGGCCAAATAGTGAGGCTCCATATATCCGACCGACCGTGTCGACACCCGCGAGTTCGGGTCCATGTTTGATTTGATCCTCGCGCGGCTGGTTATCCTGAGGGCTGACACACACACCCGCGGGGTGCCAACGGACCCCGCATTTTCGGGACGAGTTATGATCCGTCAACCCTGGGACCCGGCTGTTCACGGTTCATGATTCATGAGTCTGGGTCCATGTTTGGGTTCGCGCGGGTGGGCAATTCACTCACTCCTCCACGCGTCGCGACGATGAACGCGTACGACTCCATCGAACGCGGTGTCGTCGATGAGGGCGAACGACGACGACCACGGACGTTTACTCTCACGCAACTGCTCGTCGCATGCGTCGCCGTGTCCTGCTGCACGCTCGCGGCGACGACGGTCGTGAACACCCACCGAGGCCTCGCGAACTTCGGTGATCCTGGTACTGAGGCCATAAAACAGCAGTATGAGGATGTCATGAAGAAGCAGGCTGAGGCCGTGAAGGCGGCTGCTTCCAGATATGAGGCCATGATCAAGCAGGCTGAGCATATAGATGCCATGGAGACGCAGGCCGAGGCCATAAGGGAGGCCAAGGAGGCTGAGGCCATGGAGAAGCAGGCTGAGGCCATAAGGAAGCATATGGAGGCCATGAAGAAACAGGCTGAGGCCAAGGCGGCTGCTGACAAGGAGATGGGCCCAGAGAACGCTGAGAAGAAACGCAAGGCAGAGGAGAAGGAGCGCGAATGCGACCGCCAGGCTACTGAGAAAAGAAACCAGTGTCTCGCTCAACCTGCGCTCGGATCCTCTCAGAATCGATGGAGCGCAGTTGGGCGGTATGGGTCCTAAGAAGCATCCTAAGAAGCATCCTAAACCCGACTAGTCGTGATGCCTTTAGGTCAACTGTGCATTAATATGCTTATAAATGTTAATATATGTGTTCACGTGACTAAACAGTCCCGCGCGGGGTGCCCACCCACTGTGGAGCCACGCGCGGTTTTTTTGCTTCTGAGTCACAAAATTTTTCAAAACTACTAACGTGTAGGAACTTAAACTTAAAAAATTTTTAAGTTTAAGTTGTTATAGAGGTATAATTTTTCATGGTTCCAGTGACAAAAACCAACAGAAGCCACGCCGCGCGGGTGGGCTGGGCACCTCATCCAATCAATTATGTATTAATAGTGTTATAGATTCTAATATATGTGACCATGGAGGTATTTATAAGACACATGAGCTATCCGATCCTCACTCTGAGACGCAACTTTTGCGTGACCACCGACAGGTAGACCGCCGGCATATGAGAAGTGACTTAACTATGATGTTGTATGGTGTACCATCGGACATCGCGCGCAATATATTGGACATAACTTTTCATACTTAAAGGGGAGCCGCGTGGTACACGAGGGACCATCTCATCACGAGGAAATGGGCACCTCTGGTACCTAAAAACGTGGCACCCTCGTGCACGCGCGAGGTCGCGCGACCACTTGAGCCATAAACGGGAGCGACCCATCAAAGGCGACACGCGCACACGGATCATCGGCCACCCGTCTTCGCCGTGTGCTTTGCAGTACCCCGATCTCGTCGAAAAAGTAGCAAAAGTAGCAAAAAAGCAGTGTCCCAGAAGGTATCCAGTGGGAATTTTTATTTTTCACCACTCCACAAAATAAATAATTTCCCCAGGGGCCACCTTTGGGAGGCGTGCAAAAAGTGCTACTTTGCTACTTTCGTCAGACTCGGGCAGGATGGCTAAGTGATTTCACGCCTTGCGTTCAGAGATTCCATTCTGAAGAAATCTTAAGCGAGGGTACCGAAATCTTAAGCGGGACGCCCAAATTTGAATGTGGCGTTTTTGCTTGCGACTGTAGGTATGACAAAATTGTACTGTTCAAAAACGCCTACGATTCCTCAAGAGTGCCGTGGATTCATCCACGTAAAGTCGTTTGTTCGCTCTGCGGTGAGATCGCACGGCGAGGGAGGCCATGGCGCACGCGCCCATCGCGACAGCGACGACGAGCATCGAATTTTCTCGTCCGCGTGGGTTACCGATACCAAGGGCAAAAGCGCCGCCTTGTTCCGGTGTGGTGAGTGCCCTGCTGAGTTCTTCAAGTAATTCAAGCTTCTTGTTCGCGCGCCTCAGTTGTTTTCTTCCAACGCGCAAATTTATCTTTGCCTGGCGGCGCGCCGCTTTATTTGTAGTAGTTCTGTTCCCTTTGTACAGAGCCTTCGCCGACTCATATTTCGTCTGTAGTGTTGGTACGGAGCGTTGGGCTTCTTGCACCTCAGCCTGCGCAAGCTCAACAATCGAGCTCAATGTTGTCGCATTTCTCAAGTCTTCCTGTGAGACAGAAAATCTTCTAGCGATTTGTCTTTGAAGCCTTCTAATGCTTCGTCTTTGACGCGCGCGGTCGTCACGACGGCGGTCTCGTCGCGCTTGTGCTGACTCTCGTGAGGGGCCTCGATGCGGAGCATCCGGACGCGGCGAAGACGGTACCGGTGCGGGTACATCCGGACGCGGCGAAGACGGTACCGGTGCGGGTACATCCGGACGCGGCGAAGACGGTACCGGTGCGGGTACATCTGGACGCAGCGAAGACGGTACTGGTGCGGGTACATCCGGACGCGATGAAGACGGTACTGGTGCGGGGACATCCGGACGCGGTGAAGACGGTACCGAAGATGACGTTTGTGGTTGTGGTGAAGCAGGCAAATCTGTGGAGTTCCAGCTCAGAATCGGTTCAAGGGTGTCGCCACGCTCGTCCAACATGCTTAAAGCACACTCTCCCGTATGCATTGCATGTGGCGAACTCTGCCGCTTGACGCATTTTAACTCATTACTAGAGGCCCGTTGTAAGTAAGAGACGAGAACATCAGACGGATCACTATCCAGGCATGGCCACTCGTTGCAGAGGTCATCAGGAGGCACTGCTAAACTACACGTCACGACGTCTGAATTGTTAACGCAGTATGCCCGTACACTATTTGCGAATTCAAATGGGGTACCGGTGCTGTTGATCTCCGCGTGCGATGGGCAGCCTCGCAAGATAGTCTGCCCACCGTCACAATCAGGATCCCACGCGCCACAATCACAATCGCAAGTGCCATCGTTATACATTCTGGTTTCACACGTCCAGCCCGCCACCATGTCAATAGGTGACTTTTCAACTGGTAATGTTGAATTTGCCAACCCCAGAGCAGTTCCCAACGTCAAATTTTTAGCGTTTTGCTGCACACGCCGAGCCAGCGAAGTAAGCTCAGAACTAGAGTTCGAGTACGCGTTTGCCTCTGCGACCGGATCTACGTCTTCGACGTCTTCCTCGCTCGAACTGAGCTGTGTTGTAGTTGCCTCCTCTATGAGCAATTCGATGACGTGCTCAGTACTGTCTCCAGATGACCCAAGGGAGGATGCTTCAGTTTTTGCGATTTGTTTCGCTAGCTTGAAATCGCCAACTCCCGCGACTGCGATTCGTTCCTCCGGAATGTTAAGCAAGAGACGAATGTTGTTCACCAGTGCTTTTATTCCCGGCACGAAGAATGTGTCCTCGGTGACTGTGACGGTAGCGCTGAGTACGACGATGTTCGAGACGCGAATTTGCACTTCTTTAGGGCCTCTCAGCACGAATTCGAGATAACCGTTCAGACGATTGTAAAAGTTCGCGCCGTGTGGCATAGTCTCAAGACTGCCCGAGCTACTGATATCAGGAACGTCCGGCTGATCCCAAGTGATGTTCGCAAGCGGTGGGACGTACCTTCCATCGACGTAAACGTCGACGCGATTTGGTACGCCGTAATAAAGCTTGACATGCACGGCCTCATCCTCCGTGGCATCGGCAAATGTTACGCGCGAAATGGATGGATTCGTGCTCGAGTGGTGGATCGTGTGCGTCGCGCCGACATGGCCGGTAATCCAGAGTGTGTTATGTCTGGTTATTTTACCTGCCCAGTTTCCTCCGTATTTCGCAGGCCCAGTGTACAGAGACATGAAACGCTTGCTCTGAGATGGTAGCTCTGTGAGAACAGAAGTTGGGGAGATGCGCCTCTTCGTGTGATCGCCGTCCAAACTTTCGTGGATTATTTGCCTGTGCCTGTGTTCGGGACAGAGCCACGCCTGCCATGAAGCCTCCTTTCGACAGCCCATTTTGAGATGGCCTGGCTCGTCGTAGAGCTTCCCTCGCATGGGCGTCAGTTTGGTACCGTTGGGCAGCCACTGGTGTGTGAATGGAACCAAATCTTCAAGAATGTCACGGCTGAGCGGATCGATATAGGCCAGTTTCTTGAACCAACCAATCTCGTTTTCGGGCAAGATGGTCCCGAATGCGGCGTTATCACCGAGCAGCGAACCGTCCTCATCCATCACAAACGTGTTGCGATGTCCGTCGCAGTACATTTGGGCACAGCCCCATTTCCCATTGCCTATTCGACCCCAGCTTGGATGGATCATGAGTAACCTGTTTTCGAATGGTACACCCTTAAAGCTCAAGCCAGAAGATCGCACGGGGTTCGCGTTGTCGTAGTAAACCCACGCGTATCGCCCACGGTTCATGGCGTTCACCAATGCGTAATTCTTTTGACGAACTTGACGAACGCCTTTCTTTTCACATGCGCCGAAATCGCGAAACCTTATGTTTCTTAGCGTCGTTCCACCAAAGCGCGATGGCGTTTTCACTCCTTGATCCGGCCGGTACGGTTCTGCCGTTAAGTAAAACGCGGGAAACCCAATGCCGTCGTTTCTACATCGACTTGCAGAACCGATTATCGTCGTGTCACTGATTTCTGCGAAATGCCCTCGCTCGCTGCTCGAACCTGCGGCTGAGCCACCGTTGACCATCCACAGCGCGAAACCAAGTCCGGTGTCCCAAATATTAAAGTTTTTCAACACAATAGACGTTTTTCCCTGACCAAACGTGGTTACGCCGTACCAAACCATTGAACGAATCTCGAAGTCGCTCCATTGGCGACACTCGAGCGGCGCGTAGGCCTCCACCGGTTCACGTGTGACCATCCGAGTACGCCCGCCCCGCAGATTCACGCCTACCATGCCACCATACGCGCGAAGGTCACGCATTGTAGGTTCGGCGGGAACGGTGGTCACAGCGCGAACGTCTAAACCCTCATCCTCCACGTCTGGAGTCATCATTTCGCACGGATATCCAGGAATTTTAAACCCAGTGTACTGCACGGAGGCGACGACGTTAGTATACCATTTCCCTGATCCCGACAACTTGAAACCAACCGACCCAATGTCGTGAAAGTAATCACTAACATCGTCGAATAATCGAACAGCTGCGTTATTAGACATTGTGTTGTTCGCACCAGAGACCTCGAATCCACCGTGATAGGTTTGTGCGATGGCGTTATTCTCTATAATAATTCCATCTCCTGCTGCGCTCACGGCAAAATTGTAGGCGTCCGCAAATGTGTTGTTCGCAACGAGTGCCATCGATGTCGTTTCTGCGAACGTAGCTCGATACTCAGCGCCAATACCGGCGGCAAAAGAAACACACGCGCGACTAGAGTGCCGCTGACCGCAATGCGCAAAGTTGACATTGACGATCACAGCCGAACCTTGTCTGCGGTGGCATTCAGGCGGGGGATCATGTTTCATGCTTTCAGTTGCCGCTTGCATGCGCTCGGGCGTCTTGAGTTCTATCTTGAATCTCTTAGCCAATTTTGCGTCATAGCCTTTCTTTTTCGGTTTCAGGATAGTAATAACAGCACCATAGTGCTGCTCTGCCAGTGCCTTGTTTTTGTCTTCCATGCCAACTACCTGCACGCGCCCACCTGGAGAGCGCCTATGCATGAGAGTCACTGGCATTCCACCAAAACTGACCTCGTGCTTTTGGGCCGGGCCTGAGTGCGTGTAGTTGAAGCTGGAAGTACACCGTATGACGCAACCTTCGCTCGCAACTGCTATGGAGGAAATATCACAGCGCTCCGCGCTCAAAAACCAAGCATGCTTGATCCCGGTCCAATTGTGCATAGCGCCACCAATCATGAGCGTGTCGCCAGTATTCCAACCGCCACAGGCTGTCGTTTCAATTGTACTGCTTCCCGCGGGCGCATCGCTTCTAAGCGTCGACCACGTTTGCTCCACGCTCGCCTTTCCGACGAGGCTGAGGTGTCCGAGAACGGCGATGTACTTTGTCTCCATACCGTAGCCCATTCGAGCGTTAGAAAATCTGTTCCCATAAAGCTCGATACGAACGTCGCCATTCGATATCGGATCATCCTGGTCACCAGCTTCGAGGTATCCAATCCCAGCCGCGACGTGGATGGTCTGCGCTCGGAACTTGATGGTTTTACCAGCGCCTGGATCACGAAGCAACAGGGACCCATATAAATCCACGTGTCTAGTTATGTTGGTCACCAGACAGGTTTCATCTAAGATGACCGTCCAACCAGCCTTGATCATGACGTCATCCCCGAATGCCGGCGGAGACCAAACTTCGTTTGAGTCGCACCAGGAAAAAGTTTTAGGCTCGGGATCTACCTCGGGTATAGGTCGATTGTCGAAGCAGTTTGCAGGCTTTTCCATCGGCAAACATCGTTTCTTGTCGCCCGGTCTGCAGTTGTAGCGTTTCATGCCACATGTTGACTTTGCCGAGCTTCCGCATGAAGTGGTGCAGACGGGCATATCTTCACGCGTGCCATCATAGTTGGCACCGAGGGCGTACGATTGTGTCCATCCTTGTTCGCGCTTGCCAGATATCATGATATCGAGCAGCCCTGGATCTGGCTTTACATTAACATCCCTTGTCTCCACAACGGGTAGGTATGTGTGGTCGCCGAACTTGTGATTTTTCCAACTCAGCCATTCGTTGCTCGTGGTGGTGATGGCCTTGCTCTCATTGAAACTATAATCACTTTGATTGTAGTTATTCAATGTGACCGTCGGTATTCTTGAATTCAAGTTCCAACGCCACGGATTGCGGAGTGTGGGGAATCGCATTATAGCCCATTCATTGGGCTGAAGCTCACGGACCTCCATGTACCAAGCGTCCGGGTCATCAATTTGCCATGTTTTAAACTTAAACGTAAAGTTATGGATGTATGGCTTCGCGTTCGGACTTTTAACCATAACCAATGTCGTACGCCAATTGAAACGTCGCTCGATATGGTCGTAATGATAAAAGTTCACTTGCCCTGCATTTTGATCAGGTGCTGTCTGCATCGCCATGGGTATAAGGGTCATGGGCTTGATACGGCGCCACTGCACCTCTCGCAACGACACAGTGTTGGCGTCGCAAACAACACCTCCGATGTGATCATTGAGGGTGCAGTGTTCTGGCGGAAAATGACCCGTCGGCCGGTTCCTGGGATCATCACTGGCGCCCTTGACTGAATGCGCCCATCGTGGACCTGGCGATCCACTCAGGGTCCCATCCACGTCGAGCAAAAGGTTGGAGTTGTACCCGTTCCAGAATACGCGCGGTCGAGATGTTGAACCACCGCGGAGCCGCCTTGTATCACTGTCGACGAATTTCATATTCATGAAACGAACTTCCATGCCGCCTTTGAAACCCGGACACACAGCGCAGTGGTGTATTGGGGGCAACCTACTTTGATAGCCACTAATGAGGATATCGTTAAATGTTACCCATCCGCCGTGCGGACAGCCGATTGCCTGGGTATTGCGTTTCGGGTCACCGCGAAGGGTGGCGTTGTACACCAAGTTACCGGACCAACCATTCGTCGGCATCGCCCACGTCGCACCAGTCGACTTGATATACATGATGTCAATCCCGTTGCCCATGGCAAACGTATTCACAATCTGTAGATGCCCAACGCCGGTAATCATTCCGAAACCGTTGATTCCATTGTTCCATACGTGGGTACCGACCATGTACATTCTGAGCCTGCCGCCTTGCTGCAAGACCGTGTTTATTTGATCAATCCAAAGTCCGGAGTGGCCATTCGAGTGGGCTCTGTTATTTTCAAACTGGCCGAGCGGTACCTTCCGAGTGCTTAATTTTTGGATTTCCAAAGGCCCCGTGAGCGTTCGCGACGACGGTCCGGTAGGTCCTCCTGGTGGGTCAAACCAATATCCATGATGATTACTCGATGACACTCGATTACCGATGAAGAAATTGTTAGCGTTCGATATCCAAAACGCTGCAGGTGTTTGATCAGTGTTCAAAAGAGAGAAAGAGCGATGCACTAGAGAAACAACGTTGTCCTTGAAGAGGTTCCACATTTCCACACCATCTTCAACGAACATCCCATGTCCCAAGATGTTGTACGCGACGTTGTTAATGATGTTCAGTCGATAACAACCATGCACCGCGATCGCACGGTTGTTTGATTGGTGGACCGAGACTCCCTCCACACGACTCAAGCGCTGGTCTGCGCCCTGCATCCTCGGGTCATTTGAGGCTGTCAAACCATATTTGAACATCTTTTCATTGGGCGTGTGGTAGTGGATGGCATACCGACCCAGTTGGAAGGCCTGTCCGACGTTTGGGCCGAATTCAACATTTTTCAACACCATTTGACCAGACATCATCATAGTGTGCGCGCCAAAGCCGACGAGCTTATACCCATTGTGTTCAGTCGTGCCGCGCACGTTGATATTTCTCGTGAGAAGCATTACTTCAGCACGACGCTCAATCGTAGCCCCGCGGGGGCTTCCCGCCACATTCACGGATTCACCCAAATGTTCATACTTCAACGGTCGATCGAGAGTTATGTCCGCAAAGTTGCCTCTAGGAGTGACAGATTCAATAACGCGCTCCTCGGGTTGACAGTCGTCTGTACGGTTTTGCCGACATCTCCTGTCCCCGTAAGAGGTTGACGTCACCACAATACTCGCACCCGGTTTCCATCCGGCGAGATCTGGAGTCTTGCCTTCCTTGCTTCTGACGGAAATAACGTTTGCGTTAGCTGAAGCCGTAGTGGCCAGTTCCATCCAAGGCGTGACGTGCTGACCATAGAATGTTAATCGTCCGCTCGTCAGTGAGATGCACTTCACCCCATATTTGGGCAAGCCGAGGGATCGCCAGTGACCGTGCATGATGATATTCGCCTGATCTTCAAAGGGACGTGTTTCACTCCCAATGCTAAAGTGTGCGTCGTCGCCGTTGATGACGATCATTTCTGCTTGCATCGTGATGTTCATGCCCCGTTGGAAATTTAGGTGCCCCTCAATCACCCACACGCGGAAGTACGTATCGGCGACATCCAGAGTAAGATTGAAACCGGCAGGAATAAAGAGCATATCCGTCGAGTTTTGGTCCGGCACTCCCCGAGGACCCCACGTCGATGGATCACTGAATCGACCCGCGCCCGCCGGAAATTCATACTTGCTTTTCGTATTGTTGAGACTCCCCTGACCTGCATCCTTCGCGACGAGTTCCGTTTTCAACAGTTTCCGCGCGTGATTCGCAGCTCTACGGTGCGCGGCGCCGTTGTGCACACGCGCACCAAAACCAACCACTGTGACTGTTAATCGTCCAAGATCGGATCTACTCATCGATAGATCTCGTTTTGCCCAGGTATCATGGCCAGGAAATTTTAGCGAGTTTGACATGCTGCGCCGACGGATAGTTTCGACGTCCCGTCGACGTTTCTGGTCTGTCGGACTCGATTGACTCACGGACTCACCGAGTGAGGGAAAACCATCCTGATTCAACTCCGTCGGAGCGTGCACGGTCGCGTCAGATGCAACTTCCTCGTGTGGCACAATGATGTGGCAAGAAGCATCGCCAACGAATGCCTGCCCGTTCGGAACTTGTTTGAAGCCAGTCGCAGACATACGGTCAGGTGAGACAGAACATGGTACGACTGTGTCGCCATCCGTCACAACAGCCGTCGCCAACACGGCGTCGCCACCGCGAATCAAGGCGCGCACATCGAGATCTGTTCTCGTGTCCAGGGGCACCATACCGATGAAATCGCTCGACTCGTCTGTCGCGACTATCTCAGCGAGGCCGCCTGAGACATTCACAGTTATATTAAGGAGACCTGCGTCATTTTCCGCAGTGCGGCCTCGGGAAGATTTCGGTAGCATTCCCAGGGGCACACCATTGACGACTTCTTTGTACCGCGCTTGGATCGATTCGAGATCGCTCGCATGCGCAACGCGCATGCGATGAGCGCTCACACCGCACGCATCAAACAAATCCATGCTTGGACTCACCACGAAGCCTCCGTCGTGCGCTCCGAGGACATGACGTAATGCGTCCTGCACTTCAGATGAATTGGCAGAGGTGGAAAATTGCGTCATCGTCCCCCCTGTGATCTGTGCAGTGACGGTTCCACGTGTTGAAGAAGTACGATCCGTGACTGTTATTGCCGGAGGAGTTGGAGCTGGCTTTGACACGCACGTGCCACCTGCATTGATACGCCCGTGCCATCTCCATTCGCACGCACCATTGCAATATTTCCAGCCCATCCACCTTCCACGGACACCTTCCGCGGACACCTTCCACGGACAAGTCGAGCAGTTCGCTGCATAGTGACGACCACACGAGACCGTCGCGGGTTGCGGGTTTGGACTCGTCTGTGACATCACCATCGGCGAAATATTGAAATCGCCTCGCGACTGCGCATCAATGCATCTCTTCACCTGACGCAGGCTCACGATGATATCACAGTCCGACAGCGATTTGCACTTAGAGCCATCGCTTCGGCTGATGACCGAATATTCAATATCTGTGATTGCGTGAACGCCTTCTTGCATACCTCCGAGCTGTGCAGAGGGCGTCTCGACTCGTTGAGGAGAGTAGCGTTCCTGTGTCACAGAAACGCTATCCAACCAGAGGTAACCGCGCAGTTCACTTCCTTCATCACCGACATACATTTCCGCTAAGCGCTGTTTATTCGGACACTTGCCGAGGAATCTCTGCGCGCCGACACCGATACCATCGAGTTGAACTTGCACTTTATGCGGGAACATAGCCTCGCCCAAATAACTCGGGGCATACTCACCACCGGCCAACGCAGTTCGCCAATCGAATGAAATAAAGTGCCACTCTCCATCATCCTTGAAGACGCTTCGAAGGTCCACACACGCTGGGTGATCGAAGTTCTTCACGTTCCCAGTCGCTTGTTCATGGGTGAGGAGAACCGCGCACGTGGTCGATATGTCCCGATTACCGCTTCGGTACTTTAGACGAAGTAACAAGGTCGCTCGCGTACCCGGAGTGACTTTGTAGGCAAAGTTCAGAAACTTATTCGTCGTCGCACGAGAAGATGCAGGTACGTCGAAATGAGAAGAAGGAGTGATGACTCTTCCTGGGGGTAGTGACGACAAATCAAATTTTTGACTGTGTGTCGAACAGTACGAGGTACTCCAGTCGATCGACGCGCCTCTGAATCCGCCCATGCGACGTTGCCATATGAAGTTCCAATCTGTGGTGGGCTCTTTGAAGGTCTGCGTATCACGCACCATGAGCCATCGATTCTCGACGTCGAATGGGTGCGAAGAATGGGTCGAGTCCGCGTCCCACATCTTTGAGTCTTCAGGCAGCGCGGTACAGTTAGCCCATCGCAGAGCGTCTCTAACTTTCCGCACGTGTTCGCGTGCATGCAACCAATTCTTCGTATTGAACTCGATGGTCTTGCCGCCACTGAAGAGTTTCCACTCAAAATTGCTTCTTGAAGAAGTTGCATTATGAGCGAATCTGATCGCAGTTTTCGAAGCGCCGCTAAAGCGCACGACGTAATCGCCACCATGCGCTCGTTTGGGCACGTGAGGCGTTGTCGTGTGCGTAAGTTGCCCAATTGATCCCGCAGGATTACCCGCGTCGTAGGAAAATTCCATCTTAACATCGAATCCCCCGAAATTGTGCAAGTATCTGGGGTCCAAGTTCATCAGAAATTCCATATAGTATTTTTCGTTACCACGAACACTGAACCACTGTGAAAAGCCGTATCGATAAATGTTTTGTCTGCTGTATCTGGTGCCCCAAAATTTGGAAACTAACAACCAAGGTTTGAATACATTTAAGTTGTCGGAAACATGTCGCACACGAAGCACCATGTTATTGCCCGCCGCATTGGCGATCGCCACGCGCATTCGCCCGTTTGCTTTGGCGGTGATGACTCCGCTTACACGTTCAAACACAGCATTCCGTATCCTTCGGTGACGGATGAGTCCGGCGTGCGCCGCTTTCATGCCGCTAGTTGCCTCAACATATGGTGATCCAACCGATGGGCTCGTGAGATACTGTTGAACTTTCTCGATCTTGTACCCGCGGACAATGCCATTCGTTGCCAATGCCGAGCTTAAAGCGTCCATGACTTCGTCGGCGAGAGGGTTGTACCTTTCTCCACGCTGCTTCAAAACGTGGAGAGCGTTAGACCACGCTTTGCCACCGACAAACTTATTATTCTTGTCCTTGAACACCCAGTCTTCACGCAGCCACGCGGGGGGGCCGTAGTGATACTGCGAGCTCGCTCCAGCTGAACCTGAGCATTCAACCTCGATGCCAGATCTGGACACAACCTTTTTTCCACCACAGCGCTCCCCGTCAAGCTCGACGACGATATTTGGCGCATCAAGAGACGCACCCTCAACAAGGAGTCGCTGTTTGGACTCATCCTTCGAGAGCTGCGTTATGTTATAAACACGCGGTGGATCTTCATCTTCCGACTTATCATCAACCACTGACAGCACGTAGCCCTTGGACGCGTCCGATGCATTCCATCTGAGCGCCTCAGACAGGATCACAGCATTGCCTCTGGTGTACGTCTCGTAATGAAGTAGATGAAGACCGGAATCGATGTCTTGGGGTACACGGCACTGAAACCAACCGTTAACGGGTCCACACTCTGTTTGCCGGTGGGCTGTGTATGGACCATCGCCGCGCTCGGATCGGTAGTACCTGTTTGTGAGTGGATCTCGAACCTCGCACGGTAGGTCACCGATGAGCACCTTGTAGAGAGACTTTTCCAATCCAATTTCTTGGCGCGGATCCTCTCTTGCGCTCGCTTCAACCGAGAATAGATCTCGCAGTGCGTCGGGATCATCACGTAGAGACGAACCATCATCTTCATCTTTCTTCCAAACATCGCCAAAGCACGTTCGTCCGTACACCGTGATCAACTCACCGGGACGAACCTCAGCCGGCTCGACCGCCACGATCGTCGGCGTCTGCCCATGGCTCACTTTGAGACTTTCGTCCGTGAGCGTGTCCCTTCCATTTCTACCAGCGCTGCCCCACGTCAATCGCTGACCGTTGACCTCGACGTTCAGCTCTGGTCTCACCGACGGGCACCCATCGCTTACGCTGGCGAGCTCCTGCGCCGTGAGTCCGTCCAAACAGCAATCCACCGCACGTGGTGAACACACCAACTCATTCGAGGATGACTTGTAATGCACGAGATCGCACGATCGCTCACCGTCTGGGTCACCGTGGGCCAGATCGATCTTCACCTCGTCCTTCATCGCGCTGCCACTTACTGCTGACTCATTCGCGCCTTCCCCGCCACCGCGCATCCCAGGCATGGGCATCAGGCTCTTGTGCACGTCTCTCGATGAGATAGTAAGCCAGCCGCCGCCCGCGAGGCTGCGAAATCGATCAGGCATATAATGCATTTGCGCCGGTCCCTCGTCCATGCTCGCACCTCCACCGTGGGCGGCGCCCGCGGCTGTTGACATTGTAATTGTTGCCACGAGCCCGGACATGGCAAACACGCGCATGAGGTTAAATAAGAGTGTCGGTCCTCCGAACGCATACAAAAATCTGCGCGCGCGCCGTCGTTTCGGCGTCGCCGACGTCATCGCGTGCGCGCGTGACGTCGGAAAGTGAGGGAAGATACGCAATTAGGTTTTGGTACTAAAGGGTGTTGGGAAATATCTCGTACGAAGGCACTGTAAACTCTATACCCATACCCCCTGGAATAGAATAAAATCAACACGGGAATGAATAATTGCGTTGTGACGCGAAACTATTCTGCGCGCGCGCGTCACTTCCGAACCGATCGGACGTGGAGGGCGCTGAGAGAGCGAACGGTATCCGCGCGTTCGCGAGTGGACGCCGCGTGGACGAAAAAGCAGATCGCGCGCGCGGGATGGGGTTTCGAAGGCAATGTGTGTCACCTTTGACGTTGGCGCTGTTCGTGGGGGCCGCGGCGCTGAACGTCGCCGCGGGCGTTGACGCGGATGCGCCGTTCACGGCGGTGGCGACGGACCCAGGCGATGCGGGCGGTGATTTGGATGCACCGTCAAGTGAGCTCGGGCGGCGGCGGCGGCCAGTGAGCTCGGGGGTCACGGGGTGGAAACTCATGGATGACGACGCGGTGTCCCAGGCCGCGGTGCACTACGGACTACCAGAATCTATGAAGACATTCGCGGCGTGTGCGAGAATATGCCACGACCAACACGCCCAACTGGAGAATGATATGAGAGGTTATGTTGGTGCGACAGATGGAGTGGAGTGGTCGCGTGCACAGTGCGCTTGTGCCTGCGCGGGAATGGAGCTCAACGAGGAGGAACGCGCGAAAGTCTGCGCGTCAGAGATGCGCCAGCGGTTCGGGATCAGTATTGGAGGACACTCGTGTTGGGCGTGCGAGCATGAGCCGGCCGTACAGGTCCGCGCTTTGCCACTGATTGATTCATGCGTGTGTCACTCGTTTGATACTAAGGAAGCTAAACAAGCGTACAACGTGTCGACGGGTACTTGCCAAAAGCGTACAAAGGGCCATAGGCGTTTGGGTGGTTGGAAAAGATCTTGTCAAGGCTCGGCGGCGACTGGCTGTACTCTGAGTGACGATTACACGTGCCCAGGTTTCGATGGTATCTCTGGTACCGTCTGGGAAACGCCTGATCTACCCAACATGGCTCCCTGTGAATCGATTCCGCGGGGCTGCGGCAAGCCGGAAGGCAGGCGCCATCTATGTTCCAACCCAACCTGGGTGGCAGCATGTCCGCATGTCTGCTCCAAACAGTGCAAAGCGGCTAAGAAACACTGCGACGCAGTAAAAAATGCGCCAAACTCGCATTCTGCAGATGATAGAAAAAAGTGCGCTAATTTTGTCTTCGGTACTCGATCGTGAGTTGCCGAAACCAGTGTCTCTCAAGTGTGAATACACATTCAAATGTTCAGTGTCGTCGCGATCTGGCTTGATTTTAAAGTTAATAATGGTGGCGTCAAATTAAAATATCTATATTTTGACAATAATTATGCAACAATGCCTTTTCTCCAGCGCTCCATGGAAGATGTGCATGTAAGGGTACAGGCCTCTACAGTCCAACTCAACGCATCGTAACCCAGTATCGTATCGAATCTGACGTCACAACTGGAAAAGACCAGTCGGCGAGTCAAAATTGCCTAAAACGTCGGTCGAAAGTACCTTAGATGGTGTTGTACGGTGTGAAGCGCGCGCTCTGTGATATGTTTGATGTCGTCCTTCGAGATTTACTGCGCAATTGGCATATGCTGTAATAAGCACATCTTACGTTTTTACCACGAGAGCCTGACTAGACATGACATCAAATTGATGGTCGCGCATGGCTCGCCGCGATGTGCGGTTTTATCATGTTGGGGTGCCCCAACTCAAAAAAAAAGTTTATTTTTATTACTCTTACTACTCTTTTTTCAAAAAAAATATATTAAGTTTAAAGTAGCATTGCGGCCGCGCCTGGGCCTGAAGCCGATGGTCATTTCGGTTTCAAACCATGGTCACCGAGTCGTGAAATCAGGCACGCCGAGCTCGACGTCCTGTGTATCGGCGGTCACGTCTCTAGTGCACTCGAAACACCTGACGTGGTGACATCGGCCGACTCAAGCGGAGTCCACGAAACGTAAAAGTAGACCTACACTTGTAATCCAAAAAATCGAACCATGACTAGCCTCGTTCACAGTTTAATACATCCACGGCTTGCGTTCAGAGATTCCATTCTGAAGAGATCTTAAGCGAGAGTGTCGCGATAAGATACGCCACATTCAAATCTGGGGTGATGGCTCACAAATCAGGCAAAGGAAGACAGGTGCACGTGCAAACTCTCAGCGGAACGTGTTCGTCTTCTCGAAGATCTCGGTGTTTGGTGAGACAAACCTGACACACAGGAGCACTTCGCTGCTTGGAGGTACAGAAGATGTAACTAGTCTGAAGCGTGCGACCGTTGAGACCTTGAGTTTTTGGTGCCCTCGCTTAAGATTTCTTCAGAATGGAATCTCTGAACGCAAGGGATGCCCAAAACAGCAAAAAATGACTTCCTACTACAGGACTGCTGATACACAGGACGACGAGCCCGATTTCTCTGTGCGTTCCGACCCCCCTTAACAGCGGACCCCGGGTCTTAAGAAATTTCAACCTTCAAGGTTATAGGTTATAGGTTATAGGTTTATTTATAAAGTTTACATGTGACGTTTTTTTTTTCAAAAATGGAAAAAAAGTGACGGAGAGAAAGTTCCTCACAGGACCTCCAAC
>Ga0228638_1000302_pt1 | contig 21416 bp, 25 predicted proteins | sample 48DmetaG_FD_182704 | JGI IMG/M metagenome (GOLD analysis project Ga0228638, IMG submission 182704) | Seawater microbial communities from Monterey Bay, California, United States - 48D | ecosystem: Environmental > Aquatic > Marine > Coastal | place: USA: California | collected 2016-10-31 | reverse complement strand
TGGAAGGCGCCACTTCGCCCGACTGTTCGACCGACGGCCATATTATTATTTACAACGAGCGCGCAACAAGTATTTTCGTCGTTGCCGACGGAACTGTCGATACCCCCCTAGGGACAGTGACAAACTGGAAAGTCGTGAATTCCACGGACCCGGGGGCGGAAGAAGCTCCTGGGGATGTTGGCTGCTCCAAACACGAGCCCTGTGTCTGCCAGTTTAAGAAGGAGCACGCCAAAGCTGGCCATACGGCCGAGCGAGTATTGTGTGACGACGTGCACGACGACTATATTAACAGAACCGCGTTGCAGCATCCTATGGTAAATGATTTAAGTTGTCATCCTACTGAGTCCATAGTACGCGTACAACACGCATGTGATACCGGCACATGCGTGTCGCCACGCCGTATGGACCAACTCAATATAGGCGATATGGTAGAATCTGACCACGATGTCTTTGAACCTATTATCGGGTTTATGGAGCGCAGCCCAGATTCCTATGGAAAATACTACGAATTTGTAGCAGACAACCGTACTACTCTGCACATTTCGAAGGGACACTATTTGTATGCGAATAAAAAGTTGACGCTTCCTAAAGACGTACAACTTGGAGATATTGTAAGCACAGGCGAAACCATTACAAACATTCGTTATCCAATGAAACAAGGACATTATCACCCGTATACATGGTCAGCAAAATTGATTGTGGATGGAGTGCAAACATCTACCCACACTGACTTTCTGGAAGTACGAATATCGGATTATGTTGGAGTGCCAATCATGTACAGTTTTTATAAGTTGGGATTTCCTATTGATATTGATCATCGTATTATATTAAATAAAAAATCGATAGAATTCATAACCAATGACTGTTTTGATGGTGTTCGAACACTTTTGTCAGATACTTTCGTAGCACCTTTTTTGGAAATATTTATTGCACTCTTAATGACACCGGTAGTAGCGTGCGTGGCATTTCCGGAAACGCTGGCCGTAGCAGCGATGGGTTATTATGTATACAAAAATAAATCCCCAAAAAATGTTGTAGAACACTATTAAAATAAATATAAATAAATATAAATGTTAGTTGTGCCTATTTTTATTGTATTGTTGTATTATGGTTACTCTATAGTGGATTCCCAGATAGATAAATATATCAAAGTTCCGAATATGCACTTTATTCATATGTATGCTCATAGTTGTTTGTGGCATACACTCAGTTTTTGTTGGACGTTGACACTGGTTTTAAAATATACTGACCCCGAAAAATGGTGGCAACAAATCCCTCAAATACCGTCTACTTCAGAATGGTTATTTCTGAATGCCTCGTTGGCCTATTGTATCTACGATTTCATACATACTGACCACCGACGCAAAGATGTTTTAATGTTTTATGCACATCATGTATTGACAATGCTGTTGATTGTGCTTGCATATGCGGTTGGTTTCGTACAAGTTTCCATTGTTATATTAAATGTATTTGACGTGTCAGACATATTTCGCCCATGCGCGCGTATCTGCAATACTCTTGCAAAAGCAGGACATTTAAAATATAAGACGTACGCGAATATTCTGTTTATTTTGTTTGCAACATCGTGGGTGTTTACTCGGATCGTACTGTTTGGATATATTATTTATCAAGTATGGTTGCCCAAAACAACGGCGTCATGCGCTGAACAAGGGTGTCCGTTTGGAATTAAAGATAATATAATGGTGGCGTATTATGTACAACGCCCATTTCTTATTATTATGAGTGGGTTGTATGTTGTTCTATGGATATGGACATTGAAATTATATAGAGCTATATTTAAAATTATAGATGGTGGAATTACAAAAATAAAAGATTAAACATAAATATGTTGTAACATTTATATAGCCTTGTTTAATACTTCATTTAGCAAAAAATTAAATCGGCGGTAATCCTAAAAATGAGTCATGTTCACTGGGGGGTTGTGCAAATTCTTCGACGGTAGTTATCATAGGCACAGTTTGTTGTGTATGGATTTGTCTTTGTTCTTCATCTTCGTCTTTCCCCGAACAAACAAAGATGATGGGAATAAGCCAAAAACATCCAAAGACCAACACTGCAATAATTTGATCTATGGTCATGTTTTTTCCATATATGGTTTTTAAACTATATAAATACACAAATTCATATGAAATGACAAGTGCAAGTTTACAAAATGGTGTACGCGTACGTATATTTTTAATTGTATTATTAAGTATAGGCGTACGGATTGCCCGTGAATTTTCATCTACGCCCGTCCATAAAGCCACCGACTTATTAACGATCAATTATTTTCTGTATGGTCTCGTTTTGTTATGTACAGTGGCTATGTCAAAAGTAGCATTTGCTCTGGCTCTTGTTGTCCAGATATTTATTGGTGGTATAGATGCTGTTGCTTTTACACTGTCGCTCGTTTCTACAGTTCGCTGTATTAGTGCACAACAAGCCGCTTGTATTCATACACTCCCCGGTTCTATTGTTGCAATATCGCTGGTGGGTATCATATGGTTCTTAGACCTCTTACAAGCCTGGTCTGCATACAAAATTATCCAATTGCCGGCGTATACATCTTTTTTGGGGCGCCGATTGCGCATTTTATTTTCTTGGGCGTTGCCTTTTGCAATTTTGAACAACATAGCATTGATTATAGAAGACAAATGGACAATTTGGGTAACGCCTCATTTGATTGGCGATACACTTATTATAATCATGGCGACTTCGTTAGAATCCGCGTTGTTGGCCATTGTTATCGTAGTATTGGTGGGCACGGATTTTTTGGCTTACATGACCGTTTATTCTATTCCTGATTCGACATTGATTTCTGCAACTAAGATGTCTATTATTGCTCAAATATCTTTATCTATCTTTTCGTTTTTTATGATTTTTGCATCTAAAGTTTCTTCATCTGAAGAGTCCGAATCATTGGAAGAAAGTGAATCAAGCATAACGAAAGCAGTTTTGGCGCCGAAAATAAATAGCGAAAATCTTCGAAAAAGAAAATCCACAAGCGTATTAGCATTTTAAATATATAGCCTGTTCTCGAATGGAAAATGAACGACGGACCTCCTCGTGATAGTGATTTAAATAACGACAGTGATGGCGAAATAGAACATTCCCCGAGAAGATACCCTGATACACCACTCCACAACGGCACTGCGCCAAAGCCCCTGCCTATTGTTGAAATATGCATGGTGAGTGTCGTTCTAGCCGTAATTGTGGCACATTTGTGGACAGTATGGGCAATGCGCGCCGATGTAAATATAATGATGGTTAGACAGAAAGAAACACACCAACAAATTCATCATATTACAAAACTTGTTGAAACTATGCATCAAGTTCGTTGGCGCCTTGTTTCAGATCATTGAATCCATTCAAAAAAAAACGAATCCATTAAAACATACCAAATTTAGGTATAAAGACCTTATTTTTCGACATTATAGAATACCATGGTAAAAAAAAATAAGAAGAAACGTCAGCGTGATCCCGCCCGTCCAAAAAGAGCTATGACTCCTTTTTTATATTTTGCTTGTGAAAAGCGTCGCGAACTAAAAAATACTGAAGAAAAGATGTCATTATCTGAACAATCAAAAATGATTGCAGAACAGTGGCGCGCCCTTGGAGATAAATCAAAATATGAAGCATTGTCTTCTCAAGATAAAGCCCGTTATGCTGATGAGATGTCTCGTTATGTCCCACCCAAAAAGATTAAACGACCTCGTTCATCATATGCTTTTTTTATGAAAGACCATCGTCAAACCATTGCTTCTGAGCATCCCGATAAAAGCCCGCGCGAATTGATGGGATTTATTGCACAAGCTTGGAAAAATATCGATTCTTCTAAAAAAGCGCATTATGTCCGCTTGGCCACGGAAGATAAAACACGCTATACCAATGAAAAAGAGGCAGAAAGTAAAGAATAACTAAATATCAAAAAAAAAATAACAGTAATATGTATTTAAACAATTTATTATTTTCACAAATGTATCGTAAACGTTTTTATGCAGCTACTTACCCTTGGATATGGTGTTGTTGTTTAACATGGTTAATAGACCGTCTTTTAGTCGAATTCGGCCATCGTTCTGCCTTTTCAAATATTTGCACTCATAACGATTTACAATATGTTCATCAACATCAATTTATTACCGCAATTGCCGTCTTAGTTCAAATAATATGGATTTGTGGCGAACGAAAAAAAAATTTCAAACGCGAAAATATTTTGTTGGGAAATGAACAACACACTGGGTGTATTATACATCTATATATATTACTCGCATGTATCTGCATTTGTGTTACTGGAATACTCGCATGTATATTTGATGTCTCTCCGTGGCTTTGTATTCCATATGTATTAAATTACCGAGCAAGTCTTATAGCTCTATTTGGCGGTTCGGCTGTTATTTTAATCCATCTGGAACAAGTCATGTACACGAGAGCTTTAAAAAAAGGCGTAATTGTCACTGAAATTTAGTATAAACAAAAAAAAATATTTTACATGAAATGATTAACTATAATGAACCTTATTTGTGGCTTCTTTTCTTTTTTATAAATGTATTTGTTATATATAAAATATATAAGGTTTGTCATCAATCTTCCGACAATTCATTCGAAGAAATGGTTTAACTCAGACCTTTTAAAAAAGTTTTGCAAAAAGTTGACTTCTTCTAAAACTTTTAGCTAAAACTTTTAGAGAATTTTGTCTTATTCTTAGAATATTTTTTTCTCTAAAAGTTTTAGCTAAAAGTTTTAGAAGAAGTCAACTTTTTCAGAAAAGTTTTTTTGAAATCCGAACGATGTTAGTAAATATAGTATTTTACTAGAGTAATGTAGCCAAATGATATCTGGTAGTTTATTAGTGTGGGTTGGGCTTGTATGTATTATGATATTTTTGGCATATCAGTCTTGTCAAGACGAATCACATTAATGACCATATCTTCTTTTACGTTTGTTATACTCTTTTACACAATTATCCCAGGTTATATTAGTACAATCCGGAAAAAAACTATCTACAAAACACAACTCTGTGTACACCAACTGCGACATGCAGAAATTAGATAAGCGCTTTTCGCCACCGGTGCGTATGAGTAAATCTGGATAAGATGCTGTTTCTGGCAAAAAATTGTCTTTTTGTTTATGTTCTTGGTCAAATCCGTAACTAAAATATATATAAATGTTCATTCCTGTATTTTTTGCCGACGATTTTACAAGTTGTTTTGTTGTATCTCTGAGATTTTTGTGAATTTTGTGCGGTGATGTCGATACAATATGAAATCGTATATTCTGAACAGGCGGTGTGTCTTTCCAAATAGTTAATTGCTTTTCAACGGCGTTGAGCATTGTTTTGATTTCTTTTTCGGGTCTCGACCAATTTTCTTCCGACCATGCATATAAACTCAGTTCTTTTACATTTGATGCGGATGCCCATTGAATAACTTTCGCAAATAACGAACCTCCAAATTTATATCCCATTAATTTATCTCGATATTTTGAAAGCGCATGGCGGCGATTACCATCTGGAATAATCGCAATGTGGTTGGGATATTGTTTTGGAGGTCTGTGTGGACAACAGCGGAACATATATTATTTATTTGATATATGTGTAAATATATAATATTCTACATTTTTATTTGGATTGAAACTAATTTAAAAATAAAGTTTACAAAAATAACTTTTTGCATATTCTAATAAAAATCTACTTTTGTCATATGTTGTTTATAATCTTAATTTACTATAGTTTGGGTGATATAAAACAAGAACAAAAACATGTCAACTGAATACACTATGACCCCGTTTAAATATCTTAACTTTCGCACGCAAGGCAACTTTAATTTGGAGGAAACCCCCCACCCCAGTAAGAAAAATGAAAAGCTCATCAAGTTTAAGAACGAGAAGGGCTACGAGCTCAAGACAATGACCCCGCCCGGAGTCTGTCAATTTGCACACGTCCACGAGGGTGGAAACCACGGCATTGGCTATGCCACCACTAAAAAGGCCGCTCATTTGACGGTCACCTATGTTATGAATGGCGTTGAGACTGAATTTGTAGATGAACGCAAGGACTTTTTTGAGACTCAAAAGGCTCAGGTTGAAGCTGGTCTTAAGATGATGTGGGATAAGAACGTTTCTGGCGTCAAAGACGCTGCAATTAAGAAGGCTCAAAAGTATTATAAGAAAAAGACGCCTGAAGAGCAGCTTGAAAAGGCTTATGCCAATTTCCTCAAGGATGCCACGTCTCCTATCAAGGACGACCCCCAGTATGGTCTCCAGATGACGATTCGTTGTCCTGCGTATAGTTTGGATGACGTTCCGCGTCAGTCTCGCTTCGTTCAGACCCAGTATACGCCCACTGGGCTCAAGTATGAGCGTCTTCCGGACGATACGCGTATTAGTCATGGTGCTGTGATGTGTGTCCCATTTATGGCTCGCCCATATGCTGTGTCTTCAACCAAGTATGGTGTGACTTATAAGCTTATTCCGGACTTTGTGGTCTATTCTCGTGGTTCTTCTGGCCAGCACGTGCCTGATGAAGTCGTCGAAACGCCTCGTCGTCCTTATGAGTTTTCTTTTGTTGAAAAGAATGGCAAGCAATATGTGAACACAAAGGGAACCGATGGCCACCGTCTGTTGACTCGTTTTACGCCACAGGACATCAAGTTTACTGATTTGAACGATGGTACTTTGGGCAAGGTTTCTGGCCATACAGAAGCCAATGCCAAGCTTGCAGGTGTTCTCAAAGAAGACCCATCTGACCCTGAATCAGTTGCGATGTTTGATTATCTTGAAAATTTTACGAATGATGCCCTTACGTTCATTCAGAACGAGCCAGGACTTCTCACGCGCACTAAGGCCGATTTGGAAGAGTCTGCCAAGGATTTGGCGGCCGAAACTGGTGAGAGTATTGATGAAACATTTCGCACTATGTTGACCGATTTGTTTAACAGTCCAGTTTCTAAGCGCGAAGACGATGATTATCGCACTGTAAAGATTCAGGCTCGTATGTTTCAATATGGCACAGATACGCGCAATGTAATTCCTCTTCAGGATAACGATGGAAATGACACAACGGGTACTGTTTTGAACTACGGAGCAAAGATTGCGCCGGTTTGCGCACCTTCTTTTTATTTCTTGGCAGATGGCAACTTTGGCCAGCACTGGAACATTGACCTTAACCGTGGTATTCGCGTTGTTTCAAACCCGGACCGCGAAGACGCCGGCGCTGGTGTCCTGTACGCCCCCAAGAAGCGCCTTGCTTCGGAAATGGACGATGTAGAAGAGCAGCCTGCCAAACGCGCTCACGTCGAGGCTTGAACTTCAGAAGTAATCCTTAATTTATCCTTAATTAAACAGTATTGAATCCCAATAACTACACCTATAATAAAAATTCCTATCATTAATGAAACCCATACTATATCTATATATTGTAAAGAGAGCCAAGAACCCGCAATCATTCCTAAGGCCGGCCATGTTTGATAAGAGAGCATGTATGCCTGTTGTTTGATATCTTTTGTTGCTTGTATTTCTGTTTGTAATGCAGCTGCTGCTAATAATGCGATAGCAAATAATGGTATATTCGACACAATGCCTGCTAAAATAAGAAATTTTTGTTCGGTTAAATATTTAATGACAATAAGAATCCCAATAATTGCCAAATTAACCACTGTAAAATAAGAACAAGAAAATTTCATTTTGTTTCCTTTGATATGGTTGGGAGAATCTGTAACGTTCATTACATTTAAAAACAAAGCCATCATACCACACAATATCAAGAAATAACGCTTTTTATCATATGTACAAATGGCCCAGACTATAGCAGAAGTGGCGATAATAACAAAAATAGATAAACACCATCTACACATCCATTTTTTTGATTTAAAACGGTGCTGACGATTTTTTTTATTACACCTTAGAAAAATATGAAACGTGTTTAAAAACAGGACAGGAATAATAGTCGAAGCCCATGTATATTCGAGTGTTTTGATTAGATTGGAAATATTTGAAGTATGTAAAACATACCATTGTACAAAAAGCATTAATAATTTTCCAGGAATCCAAGTAAATATGATACTTTTTGACCCACATGAATGTACAATACAAAGTAACAAGTTAATAAAAAACACACCTCCTAAGATGGGAAGCCATGAAGTCCAGTCCATATATGTATATAAATATTACCTAAATACTTAAAAATGTTACAAGGCGAATCTGAAAAAATATTAGTCGGACGTCTTCAAAAATTAGAAGATGGCGTGGGTTTGTTGGATACACGCCTTACATGTTTAGATGATAAAGTATCACATGTTATACAAATGAATTCAGAACTTATGATTACAACGAATGAAAACTACCGAAATATGAGAGACCAACTTGACGAACAGCGGTCGGAACTTAAAAAATCAATCAAACAATTACGAGGAAATTTTTCGTCACGTTGTCAACTTATTGGAGTTGCTATTGCCCTAAGTTCATGGACATTATTCATGGCGTGGGTTATGTGGTCTTAAGCATCAAAATGCCAACCTGTTGACATGTAAGCGTGTTTTGGCTCTGCTCCGGTGATATAAACGATATACTCCGCGACTCCACATGCATTTTTTCCACGTTCTAAATATAAATAACCACCACGGCCCCAGTTTAGTCCCCATGAATTTTTAATAATCCACGCGTTTTTCGTATAACCAACAATGGCGACAGCATGGTCAATATTTTTACCACAGTGATTCGCTTTAAAAATACCATGACGATAATTTGACATCGCCATGGATGTTGAATCGATACCAATAGAAACGGGACCATATTTATGCAAAAGTGATTCGATTTGGTCTTCAGCGTTTGCAGTTTCTGAACGCATCAAAACACGATATCCAGATACCTTTAAATGAGAAAGTGTCATTTTTAGTGGACAGTGTGATTGTATTTCTTTGTATCTGTCTTCCTTTTGAAGAACAATGGGGTGGTTTTTTCCAAATTCAAATACATATTCCATTAGCCCGCCGTCACATCCCACATTTGGCCGACCATTGCCCGAAGTACAATCCATAAAAAATTGCGGACTGAGTGGCTTTAATTCGCCAGTTGCTTTTTTTAACCAATATTCTAAAACAGTTGCTGAAGCAAATGCAAAGCAATCACCACATGAACCCTGGTCAATTATTGGCGTTACAAAAGAATCAAATTGATAATGACGCCAATCTATAGGTTTTAAATTTTTTAATGGTGGTGTATAGACATGCTTTAAATGTATACCACGATTTATATGTTTATGATGAGATAAAGACAATGCCAAATTTTGTTGAAGTCGAAACTTGTCAGACATTGATGTTAACCCATAATTGTCACCCAATGTTTTGATTGCTTGTTTTGATTGGGATACTTTTGTTTTACGTAACAAAAACTCGGTTTTATGAGTATAATTCTTCTTATGTTGTTTCATATAATTGCACATCCAGTCCTCATGGCCATTTTTAATACAATCTGAAAAGTCAAACGCCAGGCAGGCAGATAAGAATAATAGAAACTTAATCATTTGTATTAATAAATGTTCCTTTTATAGTGAAAATGTTTCAGTGTTTATTTAGACCACCACAAGGTGATGAAGAATGGATTCGAAAAGAAAACAATCCTTATACTTTTGGACCGCATGTTTCAGTACCAACGAGTACAAAAAAAATAGTATGTTATTATCCTGAATATAATACGATTATTACACAACATCCTCAACGTATTGAAACTACATATAATGACCCACCAGCATGGTTAGTTGGTCAATGGATTATTGCAAAATCACAAGGTATACCAATATCGCATTTTGCTGAACAATGTCTTCAACATTGTTCAGACATATCCATCTTAAATTGGCTTTCAAATATTAAAGGAATCGATTTGGACTCCCATAATTCGCCAAATATGCAAGAACATGACGCATAGATTTTTCTATATCTTTTAATCTGTGTATATATGTCCAACGTCCCGTTATTAACCATAATACTTGCCTGGCATTTTCATAAAGAGTTTCGTTGGGTGTGCCATGTAAAGCACAAACCAATTGTCGAAGTTCTATTGCTAATAATTTAATTTTATGATTTTCATCAATAGAAGTGGTACATTCTATACCTAACTCTATAAGACGTATCTTAATACGAGTTATACAATACAATATATTATCTAACATTTACTATTTTGTGGGTTTATTTATACTGAATCCTACTTTATATTCAACACATATACTATTTATTTTAACTTTTTTAAATGAACATGTCATTGATTGCATCTTATTCGCCGGAGGGATTATGGAAACGCACAATAAATTTGTTGAATAATCTATTTCAGGAAAAACCAGCGCTAAAAACATCTCCAAAATCATATTTTGTGGCTACAATCGAGATACATAATATTATACTCAAAGACCTTTCGGAAGTCTTTGAATCTTCAACACAATTAGATAATACAATACCAACCATTGACCAAATACATCTTTCTCTTTGTCATGTTGAGCATGTATTGATGGGGAAAAAATCTGCCGAAAAATATAAAAAAGATATACGAGGGTGTTGTTTATATACAGACCATTTATCTCAGTCTTTATATTCATACAATAGAACATGTCATATTTTATAAAAGTAGAAGAATATCTATTTTAAAGTTCTTGTTTATTTGCCTTTTCTTTAAGTACACTCTTTACAAGTCCAATGCCCTTCTTCTTAAGCTCTGTAAGTGTTTCATCGTGTTCCTTCTTCGATTTTTCATACGTCGATTGGAGCTCTTCGATAATGCCTTTAAGTTTGTCTTGTACTTCCTTAACATTCTTTTCATAATCTTCGACCTTTGTTTGAAGTTCAGTTTCACTTGATGCACGCAAATCTTCAATATTTTTCTTTTGGTCATCTGAACAAAGGTCCAAATTTTGAAGGCCGCAGCTTGGCTTAAGTCCAGAAGTAAAGGTATCTAGGGCGGAAAAATCACGCCCTCCCTTATAGTCCTGCAAATCGGCGGGGTCGCCCCATTTAATGGTAGGAAATCCCTGAACGCCTACAGAATCACAAAGTGACTTTCCCTTACCAATGCAATCGACATCTGCCACTAGAACAGAATCAGAATCGTCGTATTTTTCCATTAGTTTGTCCCAGTCAGGTTTCATGCGTTTACAATGACCACACCATGGTGCAAAAAATTTTACAAACACAGTCTTCCCAGAAGTTGCGTCATCCCAAGTATCAGGGGTTAATTCCAAAGCATTTGAAAGTGCCATTAGTCCAGCGGTAAGAATAAAAGAACGCATTTTATTATTAAATCAAACCCTCAAGTAGTCTTTTTTTAATAATATATAAATGGATTCATGTTGGTAAAATAGAATTGGTGGAATAGACTTCGTATAACATTTGAATAGGTAAACATAACCAGGCGATTTCATTCACGAATAAAATCCACAACCACCTGATACTGTCTTTATATTCATATTTTTTTGAAAATCTCCAAGATTTATGACATTGAACAACAATATAAAATAATATACATTTTAAACATTCGCGGACTGGATGCGTGTCTGAACTATATATTAAAAAAGAACCTAGCCACCTTGAAGACCAACAAAGTGCGACCCAACATCTTATTTGATAGTTTGGTTCAATATATTGAACCAAAACAGTTAATGCTATAATAATATGATGTACAATTGAGGCCCACGCGTCTGGACGATGGCCTGTTTGAGTAAAATAAACGACCACGAACGTAATAACAACGATATGTAAAGCTTCCGGCTTTAAAAATGTACATAAAATTGTTTCAAAAGCGATTATTTGTTCTTTTATTTCATTTGGGCAAAAAAAGGATAACCATAATATAACCCAACCAGCGTAAAGAATCACCCATTTCATACCATTATCGTGAACTTGAATTTATAGGTTTAGCAGCCAATACAATGTCGGATTGAATATGGGTTCCAATATCTTTTAATTTTATATAACTTTTTTTTATAAATATTTCTTCGTTATATTTAACAATTCGCGCAACAACCTCTTCATAATTGTTAATGTTTTTATTTATCCACCATGTTTGAGTCTTTAGCCATTTATTAATGGGTAACATTATTTCTTTCGGAGTATGAACTAAAAACCACACCGAATACAACAGTCTTTTAAATCGTTTATGTATAGTAAATGGTATATATTCGCCATTCACATGGTGTAAAATAATAAGAATACCTTGTTTCGGTTGAATTTCTTCATTCGTCAACGCACAACTAGAACTGATAGGTACTGTATTATATTGCTCTATTCCTGTACATCTTGAAAATTGTGTTATAAATGCACCTGGGCCCAAATGTTTATATACTGTTTGAATTAAATTACTTCTCATATTATGAAAATCACGAACTTTTTGAACCATCTGTTTAACTTGAGATGAAGCGTCGTTGTTTTTTAGTTTTTTATCAATTGTTTGAATATATTCTTTATCAAGATGACTACGAACTAAAAAACTAAAAATAATAATAAAGTCTTGATAAGAAGTTGTCATATAACTTATTCTTTGTTATAATTTATAGTTCATTCAATGAATCCGAAATAAATAAAATCCAATATCAAATTACACAGATCTAGTACATACTCTATTATTTTATTAATAGCGTATTATGCTTACAAAAATATTTCGTAGAACTTTATATTCAATGTCTAAAGATTCCAAAATGGGTCTCCGTCTTGTATCTGAAAAGAAATGTGGAATTGGAGAAGTTTTTTCCAAATTTAATCGAGTTGATGCCAATGAATGTAGTCAACATTCAATGACAGATGGTATGAAAAATGTTCATTATGTTGCCAAAACAGAAAACGACCACATGCCTTTTTACTTGGAACATCACGCACAACCGAATTTAAGAGTTAGTTTAGACAGTGAAAGTGTTGTTGCGATTCGTCCAATTCAACCAGGTGATTATTTATCCATTGATTATCGAGATACAGAACCTGTTTTATTTAGTCAATTTCCATCTGTACCCGAACCTGTTTTAGTTCGTCCATGGACAACAGGCGCACATGAAGAACTCTCAGAAGAAGGAAAAAAATGGCTAAACGTCGATACAGAACAACAAGATTTATTGACATCTTGCCATATTGATTATATTGATGACCGCTTGCATTATCATGGGATTGATTTGAATGAAATAGCGCATTCGTATGACCCTGACATACCCTTGTATGTATATTCAAAAGAAGCACTTCGAATTAATTTAAATCGTCTCAGTCATTATCTTCACAAAAATTTTGAAAAAACGTCTCTTTTGTATTCAGTAAAGGCAAATTCAAGCCCTGCCATCCTGACAGAATTACGACATGCTGGCCAAACTGCTTTAGATGTATGTTCTCCGCAAGAAGTAGACCGTGCTCGAGAATGTGGATTTGATGTTTCGAATATGCATTATACCGGTACAAATCTAACAGATAAAGATTTAGAACGTTTGGGACGTCATCCAGAACTCAAAATCAATTGCGATAGCTTGACATTGTTAGAAAGAATTCCGCATACCAAACACGTAGGCTTAAGACTAGATCCAAATATGGGAATGTCGTATAAAGATGACAAACGTCTACAATGTACATGTGCGGGAACTAAAATGGGATTATTGTTAAAGGATATCGAAGCCGCCTGTCAAATTGCCCAAAAACGCGGTATTCGTTTAGAGAGAATCCATGCGCACGTAGGGAATTCGTTTCAATCTGACGATATTACTCTTTTTGATGTTATTCTGAGACAAGTCTCAAGTGCAATAGACATTTGTTCTAAATACGGATTTGACATTCAAGAAATTAATCTTGGCGGTGGGTATGGTGTACCCTATTTACCCGAAGAAAAGACATTTGACTGGGACAAATGGGCAGAATGCGTACACCAATTTGAGAATATTACAGACAAACGCATTATCATTGAACCAGGAGATTCTATCGTTAAAAATGCAGGAGTTTTAATTTCACGCGTAACAGACGTTTTCGAAAAAGCAGACACGTCCTTTGTTGGTCTCGGCGTCGGAATGAACTTAAATCCTCTACCTGCATTTTATGATATTATTTCATACCCAATGCCAACATTAAAACGCGAAGGCGACTGTAAAAATGTAGACGTTTCGGGAAATCTAAATGAGTCCATTGACCTTTGGAAAAGAAATGTACCAATGACCCCAGTAGAACAAGGAGACCACGTAGCGCTTTTAAATAGTGGAGGATATGCACATTCGTGTCATACAAACCATAGCCTACGCGTAGAATTTAATTCTGTATTAGTTTAAATCCAATTAATTTGAACGGATCGCATATAATTACTTTTATAATTCATTAAAGAATGAGTTTATTGTATAAAAAAATGGTACCTATAGAACACGCTCGAGAACAGAGCGATTTGCTCTATCATTTGTTTATAAATACGAATACAAGTACATTAGATGACATTTGTAATCAAATTGCTACAAAATTAAAACAGAAATATAAAGATGAAATGTCTATACGTCTTAAAAACATGATTCGTCGTTCAACATCAACACGAGATAGAGTGGCTAAACACGGTTTTTTATTATTTGCTTTGTTCCAAGAACCCGAAATTCGCCTCATTTTTATGGGAGAAACGCCCCGTGTTCCGCCTGAGAAGTTTCAGCATTTTGTTGAACACGAATTGCCAGCATGTTCGGAAAAATTACTCAAAGGCGCACTTACCTCATTAAGAGCTTTTGTCGAAGATGCTCGCTGGAACTATTGCATACTCTAAAAACAGTATATAAATATTATTAATATTTATTTAAATGAAACGATGTTTTTTTTGGTTTATTCTTTTTTTAATCGTATTATTATATGATATATATCTTGAACAACAATATATATTTATCTATTATACCATACAAACCTTTTTATTAGAAATTTTCTATTTTATGATGGTTTGTTTACACGAACTTGGATATACAAATGCTACATATTGGAAAAGGCAGTTATTTGATATCATGTTTGCACCAGCTATCGTGGTATTTGTCGGGTTTTGGCTAGTTATTGCCCCTATGAAAATAAATGGTCCGAAACCAACCAATGGTGTCTTTATTGCAGTGACTCACGGGCTAAATGTTCTAGCATTATTTGACGAACGAATGCCTGTTCGTTCAGAAACAGTCTGGAAACCATTATTATATACTTTTATGTATAACTTGTTTTTAGTCGCATATGTTGGAGCGGGCGGACGTTCTATTTCGGGAAAATTACCATATTGGTATTGCAGATATGATAGACCTGAAGGATGGGTCTTTGCCTTTTTAGGAATTTTTGCTGTCGGTATCATTCATTTTTGTATGGCACGCTCTTCAAACAATATAACGAAGAGTCGCAATGTAGCACATGTCGTTTGATGTCGGTTCTGTCTGTATATGAAAAACACGAACAGGGTCAGCTTGTACCACACTACAGACAGTTAATTCCTTATTTTGAGATGTTGTCGTTAATCCCATATCTGTTAAGTGTAAATTTAGTGTTTCAATAGAAATGGGTATTTTATCTAAAATATAAGGGACTAACCTTACATATGTTTCTCTTACAAACGCATAACGCCGTGTTTTGGGCGTCAATTCATCCCATTCAATTGTTGTACCAGGTGTACTTTCTTCTAACGGGTCTGGGTCTAACGAAACCTTTTTATCTTGCTCTTGAATTCGTTTTCGTTTTTTCTCAGTTGTTTTTTTACCACTGAATTTAGACAATAACGCACGGACATCCTCGCGGTCCTTGTCAGACAGTTCCAAAATTGCATCCTTCTCAGACATTTATACTAAAATATCTTCTTATATACTATAGTATATAAGAAGATAGGACTTTATAAATGTCTATCTTCGATATCCAAGATTTAAGGAGAGAAATTTTATCTTATATATATCCTAAGTGGATTCAACCAGGAATGAGAGTTCGAATAACCCAACAAATATTATCTCAAGATTATATTGAAGGCATTCTATTATCTTTTGTAAAACAGAAATGCAAAATCGCAGTGGATCGGAATAAAAATGGTACCATTTTTAAATGTTTTGTTCATATACCCATAGACAAAATAAAAGTTATCTCTTCTAAACTACATCCAATACCACAAACACAACATTCATATAGAGAATTATCTTTATTTTTCAAGGATAATTCGTAATGCATCGTGCATGGATAACCGAGAACTAGGATTTACCTGCAACATACCACGAATACATTCTGTTTGGAGAAAAGTAGCTTGAGATAAATTATCGTTAAAAAAAGTATGCAAATTACCAGGATATGAAGGGAAATGTTCATTAAAACCAGGTAATTCGGAAAACCCAGGCCATGTTTCTTCGCTTGGTGTTCCAAAAAGTTGCCAAAGTTTTACTATTTGACCCCATGAACTTCTTCTAGCCTTAGAATTAGACATATTATAAGTCTTAATCCCGTCAAATTTATATATACTTTGTGATTGAATACATTGACACATTACAATTCCTGTTGACCAAACGTCTATTTTTTCGTTATAATTTCTTTTTCCTAATAATACTTCAGGGGCGCGCCATACCATAGTTGTTACTGGTATAGTATAAGAACGAGGCGCCAAATAAACACGTCTTGCCATACCAAAATCACACAGTTTTAATTGTCTGCTTACAATGACTATATTCTCTGGTTTAATGTCTCGGTGCATAATTCCACATTCATGACAATGTTTTACAGCTTGTATTAATTGTATACACCATTGATTTTTTAAAATTCGACTTGCTTGATTTAATTGTGTATAAAAATCTTCACCTTTTTCCAACACGATACATAATTGATTGCGTTTATTGGCTATATTCTGTTCAAATATATAATCTATTACCGGAATCACATGTTTTGATTTTACAGCCAATAAAAAAGATATTTCACGATTAAATGTTGTGAATTTTAACTCGTTTGTCATTTTTATAACACAATCATTTCCATTATATTTGGCCAAAAATACAGTTCCAAAGGCGCCACTACTTAAATCCCGTGTTATTTCAATTGTAGACACTGGAAATGTATTTAAAATAAACGGTTCAGCTCCCGTTGGTTGTATAATAATATTCTGAAAATGTCGTATTCCAAATCCTAACACGGTTCGTCCAACACTATTATTATATTTTTCTCTAAAGGCAGGTTTACGCATCACTTGCCGTGCCTTTTGGAAAATGACAGAGGCGATATAACTCACTTGTAAATAAGATATTCTAGTAAAATTTTCCAACACATAAGGCCAGAAATCTTCGAGCTCTAAACTCGCTCTGGCTAAAAATACACAAGCCGCAACTATCTCACTTGGTAGAAAAGAAACAGCAGCCTTTGAAACAATGGACAATTCGGCGAAATACAACACCAAAGGTTCAGAAACATCAACAACATGCATTAATATGTCAAGAAATGTATATATGGTCGGCCTTGATAATAATATGACTTGTTTTGTTTTTAAAAAATCCAGATAACATTCTTTATTGGTTACAGGAACTTGAGAATAATCACCTTGTTCCATCGGAAACGCCAGCGAAATAGACATATTGATTGCGCTGTTTACACATATTCTTGAAAAAACATTATACAAACGATATGCCAAGAATAACGTCTCGGGGCGCATTTCGTGGGTTTTAAAGGCGTCCATGGCGTCCAAGTATCGTGTTTCATTGGCTTCTATGTGTTTTATTTCAGTTTTGCAGAGTCTTAACCATCTTTTTCGATAACTATATATCTGAACAACGCGTTCAGCCGAATTTGTTGCCGAACGAATTTGTGCAGTTTGTGTGGAATGTTTAAGAATGCGTAGGGCAATTCGGACATCTTTGATGTCGCAATTGAGCCATCTTTGAAAGTGGTCATCAAGTAATTGTTGTAAACCACGAGGGCCTTGCCAACTATTAATGATAAGCGCGTCTTTTAATTGGCGACTATAGGATATACCATGGGCGTCAAACTCGGAAGGTAAAAATTGACGAAACATTATACACAGTTTTATTATATTTATACATCTATTTTTTTACTGCATCAATTTTTTAATATAAGCAGTGCCTCTTTCATTGTAATACGTTGTGTATAATCCATGATTAACATCCGACGAATAACGTCTTCTAATTTTGGGGATATGCTCTTCGCTCTTTCAAAACAATTGTCTTGGAATCCTCTGCTAAAATCTTGTTTTTCTGACCATCGTTGCCATTTTCTAAGTTCTTTAGGATATTTAGAACGATTCGACATGGCCCAATGTTGCCCACTTGGAAAACCAAATGTTTGACACAAGAACTTGAAATGGTCATCTTCGTCCGGACTAGCAAAATACACAAGAAATGCTTTAATGCCGCGCACAAGTACGTTGCTAAGGATGAGCTCACTGGACAGTACACCAATAGACCACACATCACACGATTCATCGTATCTTTGAAATGTCAGTTCGGGCCCACGATACCACCGTGTAATAACATGCAATGAATACGCACGTCCGCTGATAAATGGCCTCGCAAGGCCGAAATCTGTAATTTTATATGTATATTTATCTCCACGTTTAAAAAATAAAACATTATCCGGTTTAATGTCTCGATGCATGATACAATGGTCATGGCAATAGGCAACGCCATTGATTATTTGCGTAATGGCATCTAGTATCATTAATTTTTTTCCCATGAACATATTTGTTTCTATCAAACTCTTTACATCGCCATCGGCAATTTCTGAAACAATATATATTGAATTTCGAGTGATGGAATAATTTAAAAATTCAACTACAGGCGAACTTGTCACACCCAATAATTTTAAAATAGATATTTCACGCGGTGTCTTGTAAAAATCTTCATATTTGAACATTTCCTTTACAACCATTTTCTTTATTGCTACCGTTTTCGATGTTTTTGTATCCGTATATTTTGATACTAAACCATATGCACCTTTACCAATTGTCTGTTCTCCAACATATTTAGTCATGTCGCCATATGAAATGAAAGGCGATGCCACACGAACACATGGTGGAATAGGTTCGGCAAAAACAGAAGGCAACACTAAAGAATTGTATCTTCTCGAAAAATAATCACCGGCGTCTCCCAAAACCTGACCAGCGCGCTGTAAAATAGTCGCAGCACATTTTAATTCGTTATCCATGTATATATATGGCGTTTTTTGTTGTAAATGGGCTAAAAATACACAAGCACCGGCAACAACACTATTTTTTTGATGTAAAATAACATTGCCTTGGCCCAGATAAGCCAATTCGACGAAAAACATCGCGTGGTGTTCCAATTCGCCAAGTTTGTACGTTTCTAAGAAATCATATACAGTTGGTTCAAGAAGACAATCCAAACGATTCATTAAAAACCCTGTTGTATTATTCCACTTTTCTTCTGGTTTTACAATATCCCAAGTCATATCATCTTCACTATTTTCTTTCATAGTACAAGATATTAATAATGCAATATTTGACGATATATCTTGATTTAATAATTGCAAACACATACATAATGTTTCTGGACGCATTTCTGGTAATTGTTCGTGATATCTTTTGAGAATGTTTACATACTTTGAACGATTACTTTTAAATGTCTGACATTTTTCACGTACAAGTAATAATCGTTGTATTTCTTGTATTTCTTCGCGTTTTTTCATTGCAAAGGCCCGAGCTGCCAATGCGAAGTTTGCAACACCTGTCGAATTCTCCGCCTTTTCAATATTTTGTCGTTGTTCATCCGCTGTACTCAATGCATCCAAGAAATCTTGTTCTTTTGCCTCAATATCTGCTTGTTCATGCTGAATAAATGCATGCAATGCAACAATGGCTAATTTAATATCTTCAGAATCACATTGTTCCCATCTATTCAGGTGTGTATCTAATAATGCTGCAATATCACCGGAACTTAACGCTGATTTTAACTGTTCTTTATAAGGCACTGGGTCTTCTTTAAATTCTTCAAGGCCTTTAAATTCTGAAGGTAAAAATAGTCTAAACATATAGGAATAAAATAATCGATATTTATAGTTCTTTAAAGTAATTTAAGTTGCCGTATACATTGTGGTATTTCTTTGTCGAACAAAGGATCATATCCTATGGCTGTCACTGTGCCCGGAGGACATTGTGTTCGGCCTTCATCCACTACATAAGACTTTTTAATATGTTTTGTTTGGTCTAAAACAGCTACAAATAATTCTTCTGAAGGCACTTTTAATACAACTTTTGGCATGCTCCCCTGGACATATGCCACCCATTTTGACGTGCCCACACAACGCTGTGTTGTCTTCTGAACAGCGTGACCCACTTGAGCTGCGATTTTACCGGCAGATAGTTTAACAGAAGTATTTACAAGAATATACATGATACATCTTTTATTTGAACCACCTTGACCAACGAAAGATTCGTCAAAGTCTTCATATTCAGGAATGGCCGCTGCCAACATGTTTAATTCTATCGTCCAAAACTTATTTATGTGTTGCTTATGCGTCGCTTATGAAGGCGCGCATGTGTTTGCACGACTCGCCGCGGTGTTGGCGGCGATATTTGTAATCCGGACACGTGCAAGAAGTTGCCGACACAACATATGTTTTGGAAGGGTCACTAAAAGATGTCATGACTTTTGTCTTGGGGTTGTTGACCTTCTTCGAGGCCGCCTTGGTCGCTTTTTGTGCTTCCAGTAGCTTCTTTACAAGTTTGCGGAACTTTTTGGCACGTTTTTGGACTTTGATTCCGGTTCTTTTTGAGGGTTTGGCGCTGGTGGCACACTTGGGCATTGTGAGTGGTTATGTGAGTGAGTGGTTGTGGTTGAACTGGAATGTCTATGTTTGGTGGGTGGTGGATTGGCAGCCACCCATTTTGTTTTCCATGCTTGATAATTTTGGTCTTCTCCCCACCATTCATTTTTTCTAGGAAATCGTCCATATTTTTTCATCATTTCTTTTTTGGTCAGGCCGCCGCGATGTGCTAAATTACGAGCGCGCGAAAATTTGTGTTTCCAAGTAGACCGATAAGCATAATCTTTTTTGGGGGCTTTGGGCATTTTTTTTTAAAAAAAAAGTTGACTTCTTCTAAAACTTTTAGCTAAAACTTTTAGAGAAAAAAATATTCTTAACATATTATGGTAAGATTCCCCCGTTAATAATGGCTTTATTGTTTAAGAGCGATTGTATAGTTCCCTCTTTGAGTAGTTGGCCTTGATAACGTAAATTAAGGTGAGGCAATGCTTGATGTTGAATATATTGTTGTAGGTCTTGAATGGTTTGTTCGGGGTTAATTTTGTATTCGCACGTTGGTCCATTCATGAAACGCACATATATGGTCCATTCTCCTTGCTGTGGCTCGAGAGGTTCCCAATAAATAGTATTATCGACTATTTTTACAATATTAAAGGTATTTGGAGGTCTTTGTAGAGTGTTAGACATGCGTCTAACCATAGAACGCGGTGAGCTATCTTT
>Ga0228638_1000299_pt1 | contig 21489 bp, 23 predicted proteins | sample 48DmetaG_FD_182704 | JGI IMG/M metagenome (GOLD analysis project Ga0228638, IMG submission 182704) | Seawater microbial communities from Monterey Bay, California, United States - 48D | ecosystem: Environmental > Aquatic > Marine > Coastal | place: USA: California | collected 2016-10-31 | reverse complement strand
TTAAAGAAGAATTCAATAATAGATTCTTCTCCTTTTGAATTAGTTAAAGCTCCAAAATCTCCAAGCTATCTTCCCGAGGTTTTATCACCAGAAAATGTTAGTCAGTTATTAAACTTTAAACCTTCGGATGCATTAGAGATTAGGGATTTGGCGATTATTGAATTAATGTATTCTTCTGGCTTAAGGGTTTCTGAAACTGCTAATATTAATATTGATGACTTTGAAGAAGAAATGTCTTTTCTTAGAGTTTTTGGGAAAGGTTCAAAAACTAGACTCGTGCCGATTGGGAGGTTCGCAAAAAATGCTCTTAATAATTGGATCAATGAAAGAGCTAATTATTCTGAAGATACAAGTGCTCTTTTTATAGGCTTAAAAGGTGGCAGAATTAGCGTAAGAAGTATTCAGTTAAGACTCAAGAGGCTGGCTCTGAAGCAAGGTCTTCCGCCTATTCATCCCCATATGCTCAGACATAGCTTTGCGACACATATGCTTGAATCAAGTGGTGACTTGAGAACCATTCAAGAATTACTCGGGCATAGCTCTTTATCTACGACACAGATTTATACGAAGTTAGATTATCAGCACTTAGTAAAAATTTATGATCAGGCACATCCTAGGGCTAAACATGAAAAAAATTAAGCTCATAACATTCGATCTTGATGATACTTTTTGGGATAACGGTCCTACTATTGCGAAGGCAGAAATTGAAACTAGAAAATGGGTTGAAGAAAAGGTTGGAGAGGTTGAATGGGGCAGCTTTGAAGATTTTATTAATCTTAGAAGTGCTTTAATTGAAAAGGATCAAAGTATCGCATGGGATATAAGCAAATTGAGAAAAGAGATTTTTAAATTAAAAATCAAACATCTTGTATCTCCTTCTGAAGCTATTAGATTAGCAGATGATGCTTTTGATTTTTTTATAAACCAAAGACATGAAATCAAATTATTTGATGGTGTTACTAATGCTTTGCGTATTCTTTCTAAAAAATATACTTTAGCTGTTTTAACAAATGGAAATGCAGATATTTTTAAATTTGAAATTGGAAAATACATTAAATTTTCAATAAGCTCTTTTGAGGCAAAAAATAATAAGCCTCATAGGGCTCATTTTGATATGGCCGTTCAACGGGCAGATATAGTAAATTTTTCTGAAATGCTTCATATTGGAGATCATCAAATCAATGATATTTTGGCAGGATATCAGCTGGGAATAGAAACTTTATGGTTTAATGATAGTGGCGCCAAGTGGTCTCAGGATTTTAGTAAGCCTGCAGAGTTTTCAAATTGGCATCAACTTCCTAAGATAATTGAGAGCTTGTATGAATGAAAATGATTTAACAAAGGCTATATTAAATGTTCTAAAAAAAGAATTGGGTTCAATTGGAGATGCTATACCATCTGACATGTTGAATGGAATTAAGAAAAAAATTACTCCAGAAATACATAGACTTGTTGAAAAAAGTGGTTATGTAGCAAAATCAAAATATGATTCTTTAGAAAGACTGGCTCAAGAACTGGAAAAAAGAATTATTGAGTTAGAAAAAAAACTATAAGCTAACTATATACTTTGACAGCTCTTTAATGTCACTATCTGATAGGCCGGCTGCTTGGGCATACATGAGCACGCTTTGAGGTCCTCTCTCTATTTTATTCTTATATTCATTTAGAGAAGTAGCTATATAATCACTTGTTGACCCCTTGAATGATGGCCCAATTCCACCTTCTCCTTTTGCACCATGACATGCGATACATCCAGCATATAGTTTGGTGCCTTTTGATGCTTGAGTATCATTTTTAATAACAGGTACTGCGGCCCCACATTCTTGACCCTCTAAACAAATACTTACTTCAAGATGTATTCTTTCAATGACCGATTCATCATATTTTTTTCCATTAAAAAGAAATATTGCGCAAATGGGTAAAACATATAGATAGTACTTATTTTTCATATTATTCCTATGAGTTTGGCCTTTGTAGCTCAATGACATGATCTACAACTTTTAACATATCACTGAATGAACCTTTTGATTTAATAATATATTTACCATCAACTATCATCATAGGCACAGCGGTTACTTTAACTTGCTTGGCATATTTAATACCTTTATTTACTTTTTGCTTAACTGTAAAAGAATTCAGATACTGGGTGGTAATCTCAGGCGCTATACCAAATTTCTCTAAAAAATCTTGTATTGCTTTTGGGCTTTGTAGAAAATTTCCTTCTTTGTGAATTGTAACAAAAACTGCTGAGTGGGTGGAGGGATCTAATTTCAGAGCTTCAATTGTATAGTAAAGTGCTGCATGCAATTGGTGAATACCTCCCCAGGTAATTGGCATTTTTATTAGTTTAGTATCTGAATCTAATGTTGCTTTCCAGCTGTTAATGGCTGGTTCAAATGAATAGCAATGAGCACATCCATACCAAAATGACTCAGTAACCTCTACGATCCCATCTTTTTTTACAGGCATAGGATTGTCCACCAAATCATAGTCTTTACCAAGCTTATAATCAGCATTAACGGAAACTGCTAATAGTGCTAAAAGTGAAATTTTAGTAAGATTTTTTATGATTTTCATTTGTATATTCCATGCATATAATTTGCTAAAGCTTCTATCTCATTGTCGGATAAATTTTCTGCGATAGACTGCATAACTAAGGCTCCCTCGCCTTCATTTCGCTCTTTAGATCTATAGGCTTTCAAGGTTGATGTTAGGTAACCAATTTGTTGGCCTGCTAAAGAAGGATAGCCAGCTAGACTATTACCATTACCATATACTGAGTGACAAGATGAACATGCTGGAATTTCCTTTTTCATATTTCCAGACCTATACAACATTTTTCCTAGAGATAATAAATCTTCATCATTTTTTGCCTGACCAATTGATATTTTGTTTGAAGAATAATAGGTGGCTATATCAAGCAAATCATTGTCTGAAAGTGTTTTTAGATAAGGAGTAACAGACATCATAAGAGCATTATTTCGCTCTTCGTACTTAAAATGTTTTAGCTGATCATATAAGTATTTCTCATTCTGTCCAGCTAATTTTGGCCAATCTGTATTAATACTATTCCCATCAGAGCCATGACATGCTGCACAAGACGCAACAAGCGATGATCCCTTAATGGCGTCTCCAGCCTTGAATATTTCAGGCATATCTTTTGGGGCAGATGATTTTTCTGCAGAATATGTATTAAATGTAATACTGAAAGAAGCAATAAATATCAAAAGTGATTTCATATAACTAAATTTAAGTGTGTCTTAGTGATGTGTATTATAAACATAGGTTGGTATGATACAAACTATTAAATGAAAAACCTTTTTAAAGAATCTGAATTTATGCTTGGTGTTACTAAGTTCAAAAACCTACCAGAAGATGTGGGTAATGAAATTCTTTTGGCTGGAAGATCTAATGCTGGCAAATCAAGTGCGCTAAATGCTTTAACAGATAACCCAAAATTGGCGAGAATAAGCAAAACTCCTGGCAGAACTACAGAAATTAATTTTTTCAAAGTTAATGATTCTTTAAAGTTAGTTGACCTTCCTGGTTATGGATTTGCTAAATCCAGTTTTCACAAAAGAAAAGATTGGGCTCCTCTTTTAGAAGAATACTTCTTAAAAAGAGAATCTCTAAAAGCGGTTGTTATATTCATGGATATTAGACATCCTCTTAAGGATAGCGATAGAGACATGATTAATCTGTGCAATACCTCAAATGCTCCATTTATACCAGTGCTTACTAAAAGCGACAAAATGTCTAATAATCAAAGAAATAAATCGATTGCGGCCGTGAATCGTCAAATGGAAGGAGTTGAAGTAATAGCAGTCTCATCTAAAGATGTTATAGGTTTTGACAAACTATCAAGAGCGATTCTAGAATTTACTAGTGCTTGAATATCAAAAGAATAATTGTGATCTAACTATGTCTCAAGGTCTTGAGTGTTATTACAACTCATTTCCGGAATCGAAAGAAATCTTTATAGATAGTCCTGAATCAGGCAATCTTTTAAGAGATCATGACTGCACTCATATAATTTTTGGTCTTGATATATCTATCGATCAAGAAGCTATATTAGATACTTGGGTTCTTTGGGGTTCTTCGTTTAAATGGAAGTATCTTTTAGGCTATTTGAAGCTGCCTCAAATCAAAGATCTTCAAAAAAACTTATTCAAAGAATTAGGTATGAAAGGTTTCTTAAAGCTTTATTGGAATACTATAACGATAAAAAGAAAAGTGATTTTTAGAACCTTTAAAATGAAAAAAAAGTGGCCTTTTCAAATGCCAGAAGAATATTTAAATATGAAAATATCAGAACTTAGAGAGATTCATGGCATAAAAGTTCTTTCTTCTGAGGAGCTCACTTATTGTCCAACTCAGTGGTCAGGGTCTATAAATAATCCTTAAGCTGCTGAATTACAGAATCTATATAATCATATTCTGCTTTTGAGCTTACATTCTTCTGAGACTTAGTTATATAAAAAATACCTTGAGTAAGATTACCTAGATTTGCAAGGGATGCACCTATGTAAAAGTCAGTAATAGGCAAAGCCGTAGAAATTTTATTTCTATTATCAATATAGAACAAATATTCCTTCTCTAACTCAACGATATCCTCAAATCTGCCCAAATTAAATAAAGAAGTTACCAGCATTGAGAAAGCAGTAATATGAAAATTTTCTTTAACTACCTGCCTTTCTTCTGTAACTTTATTAGAAAACTCATAAAACAAGTCTACACTTTCAGCATATTTCTTTTGTTTGAATTTAATTGCTGCCTTCTGATATAAAAAAAGACTATCATTCTTAAGATTCTTGTTAGCTATCTTTAGAGCGCTAACCAAGTCATTTTTCTTAATAGCTAGTATTATTTTATTGTATTCACCTCTTGCTTTATTTAGTTCAATTCTTTCATTTTCCATTACAAATGTGAATTTGTGTAATAAATTAGCATGTCGAATTTCAAATCCGTTTACCCGAGTGGGTATATATTCAAAATTTGAAATAGCTTTTAAGGCACTATTATTAAAATAATCGCAAGTTCTATATTTTGTCATTGGGTTATAAATATCACCACATAGACCATTAGCAACTGAGGGATTTTCAACATTTCCATCTTTGTTTATATCAAAGCGAATAATGACATACCCCATCCTCCCTCTTCTTTGCATTAAGCTTGGGTATTCAGGTGAACTTTTTTTAGTAGCTTTATATTTTTCGACGCCGGGAAGAAGATCAAGAACATCAAGAGTTGGTTTGTTCAAAACTATATAAGAAGAGTCTTTTAAATTCTTTGATAGCTCACACTTAGTATATATTTGGTCTATTGAATCTAACCCTTCTTTATTCAAACATTCAAGAAATTTATTTTTTTCTTTATGGTATGTTTGTTCATAGAAAGCCTTGATATCATTATTTATTTGACTTGTTAAAACAGAAGAAAAGAATACGACCAAAGATGCAGTTATATATTTAATGAGCTTCATTCCAATTATCTCCGATAGCTGCATCTGCTATAAGAGGGATATCTAACTTAACTGTTTTTTCCATCATATCTTTCATAGTTGACATTACCTCTTCAGCATTCTTCTTAGGTGTTTCAAATATTAATTCATCATGAACTTGCATGATCATTTTTACCTCAGGCATCTCTCTATTTAAAAATGCATCTATGTCTATCATGGCTTTTTTGATTATGTCTGCTGCCGATCCTTGAAGGGGGGCATTAATTGCTGCTCGCTCAGCAGCTTGTCTTCTTAAGCCGTTAGCAGCATTAATTTCATTTAGATAAAGCCGTCTCCCCATTAAAGTCTCCACGAACATATCCTCTTTTGCTTGTGCTTTAGTATTTGCCATATAGTCTTTAACGCCAGTATATCGTTCAAAATAGGTATCAAGATACTTCTGCGCTTCCGCTCTTGGAATGTCTAGTTGCCTTGTAAGGCCAAATGCTGACATCCCATACATAAGGCCAAAATTTATTGCTTTAGCGCTTCTTCTTTGGTCTTGTGTCACATCACCAAGATTAACTCCAAAAACTTCTGCAGCAGTTGCGGAGTGAACATCAAGACCCTCATTAAATGCATTTGTTAGATTCTTGTCCTTAGAAAGATGAGCCATAATTCTTAATTCGATTTGAGAGTAGTCAGCAGATATCAAAATATTATTTTTATCTGGAACAAATGCTTCTCTTATTCTTCGACCTTCTGCTGTCTTAATTGGTATGTTTTGAAGATTTGGTTCTGTAGAAGACAGCCTACCTGTTGAAGTAACAGCTTGTTGATAAGAAGTATGTATTCTTTTGCTGAATGGGTTTTCAATCCTAATTAAGCTATCTGTATAGGTAGATTTAAGTTTTGCGAGAGTTCTGTATTGAAGGATTATTTTTGGAAGCTCATACTCTTCTGAAAGCCTTTGAAGGGTTTCTTCATTGGTTGATGGCTGGCCTTTGGGTGTCTTTTTTAAAACTGGTAATTTTAGTTTTTCATATAAAACCTCTAACAACTGCTTTGGAGAATCTAGGTTAAACTCTACGCCAGATATTTTGTAGGCCTGTGTGGTCAGATCTAAAATTTTTTTAGATAATTCCCTTGAATGGTCTTTAAGTTTTTCTTTGTCTATTTTGGCGCCATTTTGTTCTACTCTCGAAAGCACATGAATAAGTGGATACTCTATTTCTTTTAAAAGCTTTAACTGATTTGGTTTTTCTTTAAGCAATCCGTTTAACTTGTTAAATAATTTAAGCGTTACATCTGCATCTTCTGCTGCATAATTTGATGCTATATCAATTTCTACCTCTGAAAAACAAACTTGTTTAGAGGCTGTTCCTGCAACATCACCATATTTAATCGTTTCATAATTTAAATAGTACATAGCAAGTTTATCCATGCCATGTCGTGTTGCTGTGCTATTTAGAACATAGGACATAAGCATAGTATCTGCATGAAATTTATCCAAAATAATGCCATGCCTCTTAAGAATTGGTATATCAAATTTTAAGTTTTGGCCAACAGCTTTTTCTTTATTTCTTTCTATTGCTTTGCCAATTTCATGTATTACTTCTTCGAGAGTCAATTGTTTGGGGCATCCTTCATAATTGTGGCCAATTGGTATATAACAAGCCGAATCTTCTTTTACTGATAGAGATATCCCAACCAAATTTGCTGTTACTGTATCAAGAGAATCAGTTTCTGTATCAATTGCAAAAACCGTACATTTATCTAGCTTATTAGACCAATCTTTAAGATTTTTTTTAGTGAAAAGAGTTTCATAGTTATTATTACTTTGAACAGAAGTTTTTTCTTGAAGCTCATTTGATGCTTCTTTTGCTAAAGTAGATTGCTTAGATGAATTTTTGGTCATAGGCTTAAACTCAAGCTCAGAAAATAATTCATCAAGTTTTTCTTGATTGGCATGAAGCTCTAAAAGACTTTCAAAATTTACGCCAATATCAACATCTTCTTTTAAAGAAACTAGTTCTATATTTCTATCTATTTCATTTAAAGACTGCCTTAGGTTTTCTCCTACTACTCCTTTAATTAACTCCGCATTCAATTTAATTCCGTCAATATTTTTATATTCATTTAGCCATTTTGCAGCTGTCTTTTGACCAACCTTTGGAACTCCAGGAATGTTATCTGATGTATCTCCAACAAGGGCAAGCATATCCCTGATTTGATTAGGCTTGACACCAAATTTCTCAAAAACTTTATCCTCATTAAAAATTTGATGACTCATTGTGTTCATTATTGTGGTAGTGGGGTCTTCAACTAATTGCATTAAGTCTTTATCAAGAGAGGAAACAACAGCTTTAAGTTTTTTGTCTTTGGCTGTTCTAACTAGAGTTGCAATGACATCATCAGCCTCAACACCTTCAATTTCAATTAACGGAAATCCAATTGCCTTGCAAATATCTTTTAATGGCTTCAACTGCTCTCGTAAATCTTCTGGCATAGGAGGTCTATTAGCTTTGTACTCCTTATAAATATTGCTTCTAAAGGTTTTACCTTTTGCATCAAATACAACAATTATTGGTGACCCTTCACTATCTTTTTTTAAAGTCATCAACATATTAGTGACTCCTTTTATTGCTCCAGTTGGCTTACCTTTAGAGGTGGTAAGTGGGGGCATCGCATGATAAGCACGATAAAGATATGAAGAGCCGTCAATTATAAAAATTCTATCTTTCATATTAGTTTTATTGCCCAAGATGTATTATGTATATATATTTTTGTAATATTAAAAACATAAACCGGTTTATTTTTATGATTAAACATCTTACAGGCTTTATTAAATCAGTGTATCAAAACTATTTCGAAATAGCCTCTTGTTTGGGTGCATCTGGAATAATTTTATTAGCCATCTTAATGGATAGCATTCTCGATCTAGAGGCCTGTCCAATGTGCATCATGACAAGATATTTATTTGGCATGATTGCACTAATATCACTGATAGGAGTTGCCACAAAGAAATTGTTTATTTTAAATAAATTGCTTATAACACTCTCTTCGGCTGCGGGTTTGGCGGTAACAGGAAAGCAAATATATCTTCAGAACCTAAGTAAAGAACAACTTGCCAACTTACCAATGGGATGTGGGATGCCTTTAGAAGTTCAAATAGAATATTTTGGGTTTTTTGGAGGCATCGCAAATGCATATAAAGGCGGACCTACATGTGCAGAAGTTAATTGGGAATTTATTTTTAATTTTGCAGAATGGGGTTTTATATTCTTTTTAGTTTATTTTGTTGGCTCAATTTCAAAAATTTTAAGGTAACGAAACCATTAATCTTGTAATAAAACTACATATTAAATCTTGCTTAAAGCGCTTAGAACAAAGAAATTTATAATATTTGACTAGAGGTTTGTCTTAATATTAAATCCACTACAAATGTGTAAATATTTTACAGTTATAATTTCAAAGCATAATATATTCAAAATATGAATAATTCAGGTCATATCAAAGCGATGCATCTTTCAAATGAAGAGTTAATTGAAGAAGCTGTTAAAAATAATGAGGGGGTCATTGCTAGTAATGGAGCATTTTCAACCTCAACAGGAGACAGAACCGGTAGAAGTCCTAATGATAGATTTATAGTCCAAGAGCCAACCACGTCTGGTTTAATTGAATGGGGTGATATTAATAAGCCATTTAAATCTGACAAATTTGATCTCCTTTGGGATAAAGTTAAAGCATATCTTTCAAAAAAAAATAGATATACATCAAATTTGCATGTTGGTTCTCACAGCGATCACTATCTTCCAATTAAAGTTACTACTGAGACAGCTTGGCACGGGCTGTTTGCTAGATTAATCTTTGTAGTTCCTGATGAGTACAACGCGTCTAATAAACAGGAGTGGGAAATACTAAGTGCAGCAAACTATGAATGTATACCTGACGAAGATGGCACTAATTCTGAAAGTTGCGTAATTATTAACTTTGCCAAGCGAAAGGTTATCTTGGCAGGCATGAAATATGCAGGTGAACTTAAAAAATCTATGTTTTCTGCTCAAAATTTTTTACTTCCTGAAAAAGATGTTTTACCAATGCATTGTTCAGCGAATGTTAATGCGGATGGTAATGTAGCATTATTTTTTGGTTTGTCTGGTACTGGTAAAACCACTTTATCAGCTGATCCAAGCTGTTCTTTAATTGGTGATGATGAGCATGGGTGGGGCGAAGGATCTGTTTTTAATTTTGAAGGTGGTTGCTATGCCAAAACTATTGATCTTTCGGAAAAGAACGAACCAGTTATCTTTAAAGCAATTAAGCATGGGAGTGTAATAGAAAATGTATATTTAGATGATACTAAAACTCCTGATTACTACAATACAACACTTTCTGAAAATGGTCGTTGCTGTTATCCAAGATCACACATAGAAGATGCTATTCCAGAAAATGCTGCTGGAGAACCGAACACGGTAATATTCTTGACTTGTGATCTCACTGGATTAATCCCACCCGTATCAATCCTTTCAAAAGAAGCTGCTGCTTATCATTTTCTAAGCGGTTACACTGCTAAAGTTGGCTCTACTGAAATGGGGTCTGAATCATCCATTGAATCTACTTTCTCAACGTGTTTCGGCGCTCCTTTTTTTCCAAGACCTGCTAACGTCTATGCAGACCTCCTAATGAAGAGAGTAGAATCTTATAATTCAAAAGTTTTTCTTGTTAATACTGGTTGGACCGGCGGACCATATGGTACGGGTTCAAGATTTTCGATACCAACGACCAGGCGAATAGTTAATGCTATTCAAAATGGAGAATTAGACAATGTTGAGACACGGCATATCCCTGGATTAAATCTTAATGTCCCTAAGAACATTGAAGGAGTGAACTCTGCTTTGCTGAATCCAGTTGAGACTTGGAAAAGTTCAGAGGACTACCAAAAGTATTTAGATGAGTTGGTTAAAAAATTCCAAAATAACTTTAAAAAATTTGATGTTGGTCATGATATTATCTCGGCAGGACCTAAATTTTAGAGATATCTGTGGATTTCCACAAACGATTAAAAAATCTTAAACAACAATCTTTCTTTACAAACTATGTTATAGAAAGGGGTATTGAAAAAGAATCACTTAGAGTAAGTAAAGAAGGATTTATTTCCGATCGACAGCACCCAAAAGGTCTGGGATCTTCTTTTACAAACCCCTCGATAACAACCGACTTTGCAGAAGCATTAATTGAAATTGTAACTCCTGTTTATACTGATATAACGCAGTTATATAGAAAACTTGAATCTCTTCATGTTTTTATAAATGAAAACTTAGAACATGGAGAAACTCTTTGGCCCTTTTCAATGCCTCCAAAAATAAAAGATGAATCCGATATAAATATTGCAACTTATGGTAATACAAATTTGGGTCAGTTAAAGCACGTTTATAGAAAAGGTCTAGCAATTCGATATGGCAAAACAATGCAATGTGTATCTGGTATTCATTACAATTTCTCATTATCTGATGAGTCTTTAAAGAATCTTTTGGGCATATCTAATCGAGAAGAAAAAGATAGAGCATATCTTGGCTTAATAAGAAATTTCAAAAGGCTATTCTGGTTTGTTTTGCTTGAGTTTGGTAATTCTGCTGTGGTTGATAAAACTTTTGTTTCTGGAAGAAAAAATGATTTAGATGAATTGAATGCATCTGATTTTTGCCAAAAATATGCTACATCTTTAAGAATGAGTGATATAGGCTATCAAAGCCAAGCGCAAAGAAATCTAGATTTTAAATATAATGACTTAGCTTCCTTTTTGGAAGAGCTAAAAATGGGGATAATCAAGCCACATCCTGAATTTAAAAAACTTGGCTTACAAGATAAATATAATAAGTATCAACAAATATCTAATGGTATTTTGCAAATTGAAAATGAGCTTTATGACTGTATAAGACCAAAGCGTGCCGGGAAGAGTGGAGAAAGACCATACCAACTGTTAAAAGATCATGGCATTCAATATGTTGAAGTTAGGGGAATTGATTTAAACCCTAATAGTCCTCTTGGAATAACAGAAGATCAAATAAGGGTCCTAGACTTGTTACTAATTTATTGTCTTATAAATGAAAGTCCTAAAATGACTGATAGAGAAAAATTAATAATTGAAGAGAATGATGTAACAACAATTAAATTTGGCAGAGATAACTCATCAATGGTTAATTATAAGAGTTCTGAAATGCCAATAATTGAAGCAAGAAATTATTTGATCAATGATTTAATGTTGCTTGCAAATGAAATGCGCGATGAGGAATATGTTAAAGCTATTAACTCCCTTAAAATTAAAAAAAATATTTTGAATCAAGACAAGTCATTTCATGAAGTTGGATTAGAATTATCAAAAAATAACTCAACCAAATTAAATTCTCTTTCAAATATTTATTTAGATTTGTGCAAAAAAGAAGCTAGTGATTCTTTAATAGAGTTTGATAGAATAAGTGGTCAAGATAAAATAAGTTTTGAAAAGTTTATAAATTCTTACAACGCAAAAATATAAATAGGTAAAAAAAATGAAAGCACTTCAATGCACGGAATTAGGCGGACCAGAAAAACTTATAGTTGCAGAGGTTCCAGATCCGGTAATTACTGAAGGGCACATAATTATTGAAGTTAATTCTGCTAGTGTTAATTTTCCAGATGTTCTGATGATCCAAGGCCTATACCAATTTCAGCCACCTCTTCCTTTTACACCTGGAGGAGAATCGGCTGGAATTATTACAGAAATTGGAGATGGCGTAGAAAATTTTAAAGTTGGGGATAGGGTATTTGCTGCGACTGGTGTTGGTGGAATCTCAGAAAAAATACTAGCTCATCATTCATCAATAAGACTTATCCCAGAAGAAATGGACTTTGAAATTGCTGCTGCCCTATCAGTGACTTATGGAACATCAATATACGCTTTAAAACAGAGAGCTAACATCCAACCAGGAGAAACATTATTGGTTTTGGGGGCATCTGGCGGTGTTGGACTTGCAACTGTTCAATTGGGCAAAGCTATGGGGGCAAAAGTCATAGCTGCTGCATCTACTCAAGAAAAAGTTGATATATGCATAGAAAATGGTGCGGATGAGGGGTTTGTATACCCGTCTGGAAATTTGGATAGGGATCAGCAAAAAGAGTTATCTAGTAAAATTAAGGAGCTTACTGGGGGGACGGGGCCTAATGTGATCTATGATCCAGTTGGCGGCTCATATGCAGAACCCTGTTTAAGATCTATAGCATGGGATGGCAGATATCTAGTTATTGGGTTTGCTGCAGGCGCTGATCAAATTCCTAAAATGCCTTTAAATTTAACTTTACTAAAAGGCTGTCAAATTGTTGGTGTCTTTTGGGGGGCATGGACTGGACTATTTCCAGAAGAGAATCAGAAGAACTTTAATGAATTATTTGAAATGTATAAAAATGGAAAAATTAATCCAGCTCCCTCCGATAAATTTACTTTAGAAACATCGGCAGAGGCAATCGCTCATTTAAAAAATAGAAAGGCAAAAGGCAAGGTTGTTATTAATTTTTAAAGCGTTCTTTGGCTAAACATCATAATGAATAAGGTTCGAATCAAATTCATCTCTGTATTCTCTGATTTTGCTCCAATCTCCACTTATTACAATGGTCTTTCCTTCATCTTGAATATTAAGATACATATTTTTACCATCTGGAGAAAAACAAATTCCAGCAATCTCTGAACTGCTGTTTCCAGCAACTCTTCCTAGTAGATAAAGTGTGCCATTGGGAGTACACCCAACAAGCTTGCAGGCATTACTGCCATTATCTTCACATATAACAAGGTCTCCCCATGGAGCAATATTTATATTGTCACCTTCCCAAAGATTATTAGCATTATCAGATTCATAAAAGAGTGTTATTTTTTCTTTAGATGGAGAATACTTCCAAATTTGGCCTAGGCCAGCTTTTCCACCTTTTTTACATGTAAAGAATATATTAGTAGTTAGATCTTTATCATTGGTATAAATAATGCCCTCACCTCCATTAAAAATAGATGCTCCAACCTCTTTGCCTTGAATCTTTGTTTTGGTGGATTTTGCTAAGGGATCTTTAATGCGCACCCATTCGACTGGAAAAGTATCTCCAGCAGAAATTAGCCCATTTTTATTCGAGGTGTTTTCAATTCCTGGTATCTTTAATGCATATAGCTTGCCGGTGCCAGCAAGGTTTTGTTTCTGAGAGGGTGTAAATTTATAAAATAAGCCACTGTAGCTATCTTCTGTTTGGTAAACACTGCCCCTGGGATCATTCTCATCTATTGTTACAGCTTCTCTTTGAAATCTCCCCATATTTGTTAATCTCCTATAACCTTCCAAAGAGTTTGATTCAGGATCTATTTCAAACGCATAGCCGTGGTCTTCTCTGTAAGTTTCCTCGCAAGAAATCCAGGTATTCCATGGCGTTGTTCCACCAGCACAATTGTCAATTGTTCCGGCCAAACTTCTATTTGTTCTCTTTAAAGTAACTCCATCCGACTCTAATACAATAGTACTTGTTCCACCTGAGTATGCTCTTTCATTGCTAGTTTTATAGGCAGTTGCTGATTTCAAATTTTTATCTTTATTTTTTGTTTCATGATTAACAACAAGAGCTACGGAGCCATCATTTAATTTAAATGCCCCCATACCATCAGGTCTTGCCCCGTACTTGAGACCATCGCTCATAATATCTCCAGAAGATAAAATTACTCTGTACGTAAAGTCTTTAGGCAAATCAAATAAAGCCTTGGGGTCTTTCATTAAGAATCCATCCCATTTTGCCTTCGATGATGTTGAGCTATTAGATGCCAATAACTTGCCACCACCATATGCGAATAAAATTAACATTGCGGATGATTGCCCCGCTCGTTTTAAAAAAATTCTTTTTGAATTATCCATATTTAATTTGTAATAGATTGGTATGTTAATGATAATCTTGAAATATCAAAAGGAGGTCTAAAAATCCCCGCAAATTTGCCTTCTGGATTTAATAAAATAATATTATTTACATGATTATCTAAATGAGAGTGATCCATATGACTGGAGTGACTAGGCATCACGTTATTAACTGAGAGCTGAGTTGCTAAACTTAAAAGCATTGGTCTGGCGTTGCTAACACCAATAAAGTCTTTATCAAAACCTTTGGCATATCTATCTATAATTTCAGGGGTGTCTCTCTCTGGGTCAATTGATACAAGAATCCATTGCTTATCATCTAATGCAAAATCTTTATCTCTAAGAACTTTTATAAGTTTTGAAAGTTGGTACATGGTTGTCGGGCATTCATCTGGACAATTAGTAAACCCAAAATACATTAGCGTCCATTTGCCCATTAAGTCAGACTTTGTGATGCTCTTACTTTGGGAAGAAAAAAATTTAAAATCAGATATTGCTTTTGGTGTATCGAATAAAAATAAGCCATTTATTAGTAATTCATCGTTAGATAATGTTCTTGGTGTTGTAAGTTTGTTAATAAATAGACTTAATACGGTAGCCATAAAGACCAAGATTATTATTAAATTTTTATTTACTGCCTTCATTAAATTAGGTAATGATCGCATAGCAAAGCTATAAAAATTAGAAAAATATAATAGATAGAAAAGTTAAAAGTCTGCATTGCAATAGCATCATCATCACTAAAATATAATTTTATAGAGAAGTACATAAATAAAGAACTCAATGTTATTGCTGAAATTAAATACACGAATCCCGACATCAAAACTATATAGGGTAAAACGCTAACAATAAAAAGAATGATAGTGTATAAAACAATTTGTAGCTTAGTAAAGGATACTCCATGGGTTACTGGAAGCATTGGAATTGATTCTTTTGCATATTCATCTTTTCTGTAAATTGCTAATGCCCAAAAATGGGGAGGAGTCCACACAAAGATAATCAGTACTAATAAGAGCGCATACGGGTCAATTGTATTTGAGATAGCTGACCACCCTAAAAGAGGTGGGGCTGCTCCAGCTAGTCCTCCAATTACAATATTCTGAGGAGTAGCTCTTTTTAGATAAACAGTATAAATAAATGCATAGCCAATTAGAGAAGCTAGCGTTAAGATCATTGTTAAAGTATTAATATAAAAATATAAGATTAATGCTCCCAGAACTCCAATCACGAAGGCAAAAGAAGAGGCATGAAAAGCGCTTAACTCGCCTTGCGGTAAAGGCCTTTGGTCGGTTCTTGTCATTGCGGCATCTGCATTTCTGTCAATGACCTGGTTTATAGCTGCAGCAGATCCTGAACATAAAGCAATGCCGAGCAATGCAACCAAAATAGTTGTTATTGAGCTAACGGAATCTTCGGCCAAGAGCATCCCAACTAAAGCACATACTAGCATCATGTAAACTACATTTGGTTTACATAGCAGATAATAACTTCTGATGAGTTTCATTTCTTCCAAGCTAAATAATTAATGGAAAATACTGTTAGCAAAAGAAGTGCTGCTACTAAATTATGCGCTATTGCTACATAAAGAGGTAAAACATAAACAACGTTAATAATTCCAAGACTAATTTGAGTTATAAGCAGAATGCCTAATGTTGAAGCTAGTGGTGCTGCATTTGAAAACCATAATTTGGACATAAGAATTAAAAATACTACAGTTACAATCAATGCAGAAACTCTATGAGAATAATGAACTGCAACTCTTGAAGGATTGTCCAGGAGGCCGTATAGATAGTTTGGACCCACTTCTTGGTTTAAGTTGAAGCCATTCTTAAAATCCATATCTGGCAAGTAACTTCCTTGGCATGTCGGAAAGTCGGCACAAGCTAGAGAAGCATAATTTGTGCTAGTCCATACTCCTAAGAAAATTTGTATGATCAAGACAAATAGTGCGACTCCCGCTATTCCTTTTAACTTTGGTATAGCCATCTTATTCAAAATTTGAAAATTTCCAGACTTTAAGAATATTAGAAAGAAAAGTGTAAGTGTAGTAAAGCCTCCAAATAAATGGCCCGTGACTATGATAGGTAGAAGTTTTAAGCTAACTGTAAGGTATCCAAAAAGGCCCTGGCAACATATAAATATTAACAGACCGATTGCCCAGGCTCTTATATTTTTATTTTCTTTTTGTTTAAAAGAAAAATACACTAGTACTATTGCCAAAAAACCTAAAGCTGCAGCAAAGTATCTATGAACAACTTCTGGAATAGCTTTATTAATATCATATGGAAACATAGGGTATCTGCTTTCTGCTAATGCAATCTCTGCTTCATTTGTTGGAAAAACAATAAAACCATAGCAACCTGGCCAATCAGGACAGCCCAAACCAGCATCTACAAGTCGTGTCCATGCGCCTAGTGCAATCACAACAAATGCTAGACAAATACCAAATAAAGATAAATTTTTTATATTATTCATTAAATTAACACCTTAAGATCTTTTAAAATTTTTTTTGGGTCGGTTCCTGGATCAAAATACATAACCGCTCTTCCATATGGATCAATTATAAATATAGGATTTTCTTGAAACATATCAATAGCAGAATTTTTTTGCAGCACATTAATAAGCACTCCATTTTTATCGTCTACTAACTCTGTTCTTGGATACTCTGCAATTAAATTATCTACGTCATTTTTTATGAGCTGATTTGAAAAAAAAGCAACTCTTTTTGCCCGAAATATATCTCTATTTAAAGCTACATTTAATTGTCTCATTAAATATAAAGACTCTTTAGCTTTTGCTGGATCAGTTATATAAACTCCCATCACCCATTTACCATCCTCAAATTTTATTAATTTATTATCTTTAGACGAGTTGAATTGATCAAAATTAAAGTAACTCTTAAAAAAAGTACCATTGTTTTTCGTTCCTTCAGGCGAATATCCTAAGGAAAAATACACCGAAGAAAAAGTTACAACTAATATAGGTGTTAATAATAATATTGCTAAAAAAACTTTATTTTTCATTCTTCTTATACCCCAACCATATATACATAAAACATAAAACAAGAAACATTGTGAACCATTGTGCCGAATACCCATAGTGTTTAGATGGCATCATGTTTGTTGGTATGATCTTTAGATACTCGAGACTATTTTTTAATATCGGATCTGCAACCAAAATAAACTGTGCCAAAGGATAATTGTATTCTTTGCTGATAATTTTAAGGTTTTTAGTTTGTGATACTTTTGGCCAGTCACTTGAAACCAATATATCAGATAAAACAAAGCCTAGCTCCGGATTCTCTAACGTTCCAAAAACTTTTTCTTTAATATTATTAATTTCAATATTGGGAAGAGTCTGCCTAGAAGCTTCTCTTGGTATCCAGCCCCTATCAACTAAAATAAAGGTATCTGAATTAGATATCTTAAGTGGCGTTAAAACTTTATAGCCAGCAACACCTCTATTAATGACATTATCAATCAGCATTTGCCTTGAGCTATCCCAGGTACCATTTATGAAAACTTTGTCCCACTTTTTTGAGTCTTCAGAAAAAACTGATGCATCTTTCTTTAAATTATTTTCAAATTCTAAGATGATGCTTGCTTTCGTTTGTCCTCTTTCAATCTGCCATATTCCCAAAGCAAAAAAAACTGATGCAAAAAATATAAAGAATATCGTAATGCTTATTCCTGGATTAAATTTCTTTGATTTCATATCTAAAATTCGTATTTGCTTTAAAATAATATAATGATAAAAACTCTAATCTACATTGATGTATTCTTAATAATGGTATCACTTGCAAGTGGTCTTTACTTTCTAATAGTCGACCAAGGTAAGACTGATAGCAAGAGAACAGTTTATAGCCTTGGTTTTAGAGTTACCTTGGCAGTCATACTAGTAATTCTTGTAACAATTGGTTTAATCACTGGTGAATTGGGTAATAGTGTCCCTTGGGAAGGTTCTTGATTACAGTATATATACAAACAAGAACAACATTACCCACACCACATCAACGAAATGCCAATACCATGAAGCAGCCTCAAATCCAAAATGGTCATGATCTTCAAAATGGCCAGCAAAAACTGATCTAGCCAACATTACTGCCAACATAATTCCACCCATCATCACATGGAAGCCATGAAAACCAGTAAGCATGAAAAATGTTGAACCATAAATACCTGAATTTAATGTTAAACCATAATGTGCATAAGCTTCATAATATTCAGCAGCCTGCAATCCAACAAAAATTAGAGCTAAACCAACAGTGATTCCAAGAAATAAATTAAATTTCTTTCTATTGCCATTTTTTAATCCGACATGAGCAAAATGCACTGTCACGCTTGAACTTAATAAAACTATAGTGTTCCATAAAGGCAGCCATTCTAAAGCATGCCCCCAGCCTGGCCATGCCATACTTTTTTCTGCAAGTGCATATTCTGCTCCTTTGTCAGGAGTTGTTATAAGAGGCCATGAAGATTCAAACCCATCCCATAGATCAAGAGCGGCAACTCCAACACCATTCTCACCTTCTCCTCCAAGCCAAGGCACAGCAAAATTTCTTACATAAAATAAAGCTCCAAAGAAAGCAGCAAAGAACATTACTTCAGAAAATATAAACCAAGCCATTCCATAAACATAAGATGTTTTTAGTTGGCTGCTATCAAGGCCAGCCAAATGTTCTTTAATAACCTGTCTAAACCAAAAAAATAAAGTAGTAAACAATGATGCAAAGCCTGCATATAAAATATAAACGGAATTGCTATTTGAATCACCTAAGCTGTTAATCGTGCTGCTAGCTCCCATGACTAATAGAAACAAAGAGAAAGCCATAAAAATTGGAAATCTGCTTTGATCAGGAACGTAATAGTTTTGTGTACTCATTTTTTAGTGCTCCATATCATGATTTGCATCATGGTCATGATGAGCAACTGCCTCATCATATTCAGTAATATCAAAAATTGTATAAGAAAGTATTATGTTTTCAATAGCATTGGGTAACTCGTCTGAAACAAGAAGTTTTACTGGCAACAATGCCTCCTCTCCTGGTGCTAACTCTTGTTGCTCAAAACAAAAACACTCAAGCTTTTTAAGATGAGCGGCTGCATTTGATGGAGCTACGCTTGGAACTGCTTGCGCTGTCATTTTTTTATCTGTTGTATTCTTTACATAAAAAGTTGCTGTGTAGTATTGGCCAGTAGAAATTGTCAAAACTTCTTCAGAAGGTTCAAAGATCCATGGCATATTTTCATTATTTGTAGAAATAAATTGAAGTCCAATAGGTCTACCTTCCTCTGTTAAAAGATTTTCAGCATTTTCGGATTGGAAGACTTTTCCATTTATTCCCGTCACTTCACAAAACACATCATACAAAGGTACAAGCGCGAAACCAAAAGCGAACATTAGCGGCACTGCAATTACAAGGCGCCTTAAAGTTTTTTTAGCTTCAGGATTCATTAATCAACTTTCGGTGGAGTTGAAAAAGTATGATATGGAGCTGGTGAAGCTACAGTCCATTCAAGGCCTCGAGCACCCTCCCAAACTTGATCAGTTGCTTTTTTACCGCCCATCACTGTTTTAACAACAATAAATAAGAATAAAATCTGAGATACTCCAAACAGAAATGCGCCAACTGTAGATACCATATTCCAATCAGCAAACTGAAGAGCATAATCTGGATATCTCCTTGGCATACCAGCTAAACCTATAAAATGTTGAGGAAAAAAAGTTACATTAACTCCAATAAATGATAACCAAAAATGCAGCTTGCCTAATCTTTCGTCATACATATTTCCACACCATTTTGGAATCCAGTAATAAACAGCAGCCATAATTGAAAAAATAGCTCCTGGTACCAGGACGTAATGGAAATGTGCAACAACAAAATATGTGTCATGATATTGGAAATCTGCTGGAGTGATTGCAAGCATTAATCCAGAAAATCCACCCATAGTAAATAAAACAACAAATGCTATAGCAAACAACATTGGGGTTTCAAAAGTAATAGACCCTCTGAACATTGTTGCAATCCAATTAAAGACTTTCACACCTGTTGGAACTGCGATTAGCATCGTGGCCCACATGAAAAACAATTCAGCAGCAAGTGGCAAGCCAACTGTAAACATATGATGAGCCCAAACTACAAAAGATAGGATGGCAATTGAAAGCATTGCCCAAACCATAGAGGAATAGCCAAAAAGCTGCTTCCTAGAAAAAGTCTCAATTATATGAGAGACGATTCCAAATGCCGGCAAAATCATAATATAAACTTCTGGGTGCCCAAAAAACCAAAAAATATGCTGGAACAATACTGGATCTCCACCACCGGCTGCATTAAAGAAACTTGTACCAAAATGAATATCCATAAGCATCATTGTTACAGCTCCAGCAAGAACTGGCATAACAGCGATTAAAAGGTATGCAGTTATTAACCATGACCATACAAAAAGTGGCATTTTCATTAGTGTTACACCAGGAGCTCTCATATTCATAATTGTTACAACAACATTAATTGCTCCCATAATTGATGAAGCTCCCATTATATGAACTGAGAATATAAAAAATGTTACGCTTGGTGGCGCATAGGTTGTAGATAATGGTGCATAGAAGGTCCAACCAAAATTAGGTGCTCCACCTTCCATAAATAACGAGGACAATAAAATAAAAAAAGCAAAAGGTAATATCCAAAAACTTAAATTATTCATTCTTGGAAGAGCCATATCTGGGGCTCCTATCATCATTGGCACTAGCCAATTTGCCAAACCAACGAAAGCTGGCATAACTCCACCAAAAATCATTATCAAGCCATGCAGGGTGATCATTTGATTATAAAATTCTGGTTCTACTATCTGCATGCCTGGCTGAAATAGTTCAGCTCTAATTACCATTGCCATTGCTCCCCCAATGAGGAACATAGCAAAACTAAACCATAGATATAATGTTCCTATATCTTTGTGGTTAGTGGTATAAAGCCACCTAGTTAAACCCTTGGCAGGTCCGTGATGGTGATCGTCATGATGATTTTCTATTACTGCGCTCATATTTTCTATCTCTCTTTAATATTAAATCTTTGGTTTTTTATAATCCACGATATCTTTTGGAACAACAATTTCACCGTCGCCGTTATTTTCATTG
>Ga0228638_1000284_pt1 | contig 21853 bp, 24 predicted proteins | sample 48DmetaG_FD_182704 | JGI IMG/M metagenome (GOLD analysis project Ga0228638, IMG submission 182704) | Seawater microbial communities from Monterey Bay, California, United States - 48D | ecosystem: Environmental > Aquatic > Marine > Coastal | place: USA: California | collected 2016-10-31 | reverse complement strand
GCATTGGTCGAAGTGCAGACAATACCACCGTGGCGGCCAACGAAATCTTTGAGGTCTGCGCTGCTGTTCATGTAGGTAACTGGAACAAGAAAAGCATCACCTTCCGATGCAAGAGCAACCGGATCTATACGGTCGATTGGGTCGGCAAGACCCGTTTGCTCGATGATATCATCCCAAGCGACCTTGACGTCGCTCAGCGTCGCCATGTCCGCCATGGAGCATCCTGCCCTCAAGTTAGGAAGGATGACATGTTGGTGATCAGATGTGAGGATATCGGCAGACTCTGCCATAAAATGCACCCCACAAAACACGATGTACTTGGCTTTGGATTCAGCAGCCATCTGACTGAGCATGAAGGAATCACCCAAAAAATCAGCGTGCATGACGATGCTGTCTCGTTGATAGTGATGGCCGAGAATAAGCAAGTCTTCACCAAGTTGTTGCCTTAGTTCGGCAATCCTGTCGGAAATCGCTTGTTCTTCGACTGAAAGAGATGTGTCCATGAAATCCACGGAGCACATTGGCAGGGACACGGTCATGGTGACTCATTCCACCGACCAAGTGTTCCCTTTTGAATCAATCCACATCTGCAGAATTGATAAACCAGCGCCGAAACCCATCCACATGGTCTTCCAAGAGGGCGAGCGCTTGCACCTCGGTGCTGAGGCCGAAGTGTGGTCGGGCCGTTGGATGGGCCGCCCTGCAGTGCGCAAGTTACGAAGACCCAGGGCCTGGAGGCATCCCGACCTTGACCACCGATTAGGCCACCGAAGGATGATGAGTGAGGCTCGACTTCTGGTCCGGATGCATCGAGCAGGCCTTCCCGTTCCAGCCCTTCTTGATTTGGATCCTGAACAAGGCGTGATGATCATGCAAATGATCCCCGGAAGGCCGTTAATCGAAGTCTTGCGAGACCCGAAAGCCTCGAGAGAATTTCTACAACGGGCACTGGAAAGCACCGGTGCAGCCATCCGCAATGTCCACAGACTCGCCATCACCCATGGTGACCTTTCAACGAATAACGTCCTTATCGACGAAGAAGGGCATGCCGTGCTGATCGATTTCGGACTGGCCGTCATTGATTATGAGGTTGAGCGGTTTGGTATTGACCTGCACGTCATCGATGAAATTCTCGGTGCATCGCACCCTGACATTGTCGGCGCTATTGACCACCTCTTGGCCGGCTATCAGGCGGAGGAGATGCGTCTTGGACCTGCTGAAGAGCAAACTGGTGGTGCGGTACCAACAGCCAAGGAAGTGCTGAGCCGTTTAGAGAATGTTCGCACCAGAGTGCGCTATCACGGATAGGCTCATTCCATCAGAAGCCTGAGCTCTTCTACGCTTCGTAACTCTGCGAGGTAAATCTGTTCGATGGCGTCTTTGAGGTCTTGATCTTCTGCCGCTTCAAGTTGAATCATGACTTCCCCATACACTGCTGCAGCCTGTGCTTCAGTCTCAAGTGAATACTGGAGCATCTCTGAGAAATTCGTGGTGTGAGTGATCGGGTGAGGGTTGCGCTCTGTAACCGGCACACCTTCCAATTTGACGATTGACTTTCTTACAATGTTAGCATGGGCCAATGACTCCGTTGCTTCGCCATCAAACATGGGCGCGAGTTGTAGCCTGTGGATTCCTTTGACGTTCGCTGCGTAATGAGCGTACATGTTGATTGCGCGCAATTCCCAACCAAGGGCTTCGTTCAACTTGTCAATGAGGGTGTTTGTCGTCATGGTGTCATCTCTTAGGGCCTACGAAAGATTCCGCTCTTCCTCAATCCTTGGTAAGGCATTCAAGATGGCCTACATAAACCCATGCTGGGCACTGAACCGTGCTTAGATCCACAAGGCTTCGCCAGCCTTCCAACCAATGAACGCAAGAAGCGGGCACAACATCATCGTCGAACCGACGTAGATGAGCGCCAACGTGCTATCGCCTCGGTCAAAGAGGTCAATGGTTTCTGCAGAAAAAGTCGACATGGTGGTAAATGCTCCCAACACACCGGTTGCAACAATCAAGGCTACATTGCTTGAAACCAAATTTTGAGCAACGGCCACCGTAAGGAAACCAAGAGCAAGCGAACCAACAAGATTCACCGTCAAGGTGGCGATGGGGAAACCCTCGCTGCTCAACCACTCGCCCACAGCGTAGCGTAAAGCCGCGCCAATGGCTCCTCCGATGGCAACGAAACCAATCTGCTGGAGCATATTTGCAGGACCACTTCTCACCTAACAAGCCTGCCGGCAAGAAGACTTCTCAAACATTGATTTCAGGCGCACACCTCAAAGGCCACAACGCATGGGAGTGGCATGGGACGCACGGTTTGGTTTCTCACTGGAAACCTTGGAAAAGTCAAGGAAGCGACGCATCACCTTGAGCCGCTTGGGTACGATGTCAAGCAATTGGTGGTCCCAGAAGGGAGCATTATCGAGCCGCAGGCCAACGAATTAATCGATGTCGCTATGGCTAAAATTCAACAAGCCATACCGTTCTTAGCCAACCCTGAAGATTTGCTTTTGGTTGAAGACGCTGGATTGTTTGTCGATGCCCTTGATGGGTTTCCTGGTGTGTACGCAGCCTACGCTCTTCACACCTTACGCTGTGAAGGCGTTTTGCGACTTCTCAGCCACCTTGGTTCAGTCGACCCTGTCCAGTCGGCAAATTTGCGGAAAGCTTCATTCCAAGCCGTGGCAGCAATGTGGGTCAATGGCGAGGTGCTGATTGGAAACGGCACTTGCCCAGGATGGATCGCTCATCAAAAAACCGAAGGTGAAGGATTTGGATTTGACCCCATTTTTGTCCCGTCCGATCTTGATGAGGACAATCAACCTCTCCCACCGGGAACCTACGGCGTTGTGAGCACCCACGGGGCGACTTTCGGAGGCATTTCGATGGATGAAAAGCAAAAGTTCAGCCATCGCTCAAGGGCACTTGAAGACTTGCTGCGGCAATTGCCATCAGCATGATAAGTTAGGGCACTCTGGAGATGGTGAGGCACATGGCATTTCTGAGATGGATATCCGGGTTCTATGCCCTCACCGCCACGACGATTTACATCGCATTCGCAAGTGAATGGACCGATGAAGTCGGCTGGGGCTTTGTTGGTTCAATCATTGTAGCGTGCCTGATCTTCATTGCACAATCTGGTACAGCACCACAAAAGCGCCCACAAAGCACTCGTGCCGCCACGCCACAAACCGTAGTGGAAATCGAAGAAGAAGAGACGACAGAACTTGATATTCCTGAAGTGGTCACTGAAGCACCAATGGACGGTGCGACCTTGAGAGAGCGTAAACTTGCCAAGATTCAGGCTGCTGAAGTCAAGAAGGCTGAAGCATTAGCAGCGGCTTCACAAAGTGAGGAAGATGAAGAAGAACTTGTTGAAGTCACCTTGGAGATGGAAGACGTGCACACGGCGGACGAATTTGTCGTCGAAGTGTCCCCTGAATCTGTTGAAGACGCCGACATCGAAGCCACGGTGAAGCAACGACGGATCACACATGATGCTGTGAGAGAGCGCATTGAGAAGCGAAGACGCGGTCAGCTTGCTGAGATTCGAGCATCAACCGCTAAGATGTGGGAGGATCAGACGGCTGGGGAAGACATTGTGGCCCTGCTTCAAACACCAGGTCATGGTCACTCTGTGTTGGCTGAACCTGAAAATCCTGAGGCAGGACACATCTATGGCGCCACATTCATTCGAATTGATGAATCTCGAATTCTAAAACTCCGAACGCCGCTCGACAGTGGGTTTGAGCAAGTGAAGAGAGAACAACAACCTGCTCTACCGGTGCTTCTCGACCCTAATGGAAAACCCCTCCCGCCTTTGCCACCGCCGGGTGGAGGCCCACTTCCGCTTCCCCTCCCTGCCGCAAGTGGCGCACTTGCAGCCCTCAAGGATGAAATGAATTCTTAATCGAATTTGATTGGTTAATGTTCAAGCCTTGAACAACCCTAGCAATTTCATGGAAGGCTTGACTTTGAAACCACAAGTCGGACAAATCAACCGTAAATTAGCCCTCTTCGGGCTCATTTTAGTTTCAATTGCACCCACAATTTCTGTCACCACTGGCTTCATTCTGAAGGCTGGTACGGTTGCTGTCATCGTGTTTATTGTCACCAAATTATGGATTTATTGCCTTCCTGCATTTTGGCATTTGAGGGTTGAGAAAAAACCAATTTCGTGGTCGAAACCAACCAATGGCGGTTGGGGCGTATCCTTACTTTTGGGGGTTGGTATGATCATCGTCATCGTCGGTTCATATCTGTTGCTTGGGGACATGATGATCGACAAAGAAACGTTGTTTGAACTGCTCGAACCAGTAGGCCTCACCACCCCAGCAACCCTAGCAGGTGCTATTTTCTTCTGGGTGTTCATCAACTCCGTGATGGAAGAATATGTCTTCAGATGGTTCATCACCTCAAAGCTCGAGGAACTCGTCCAAGGGAAATGGAAGCCGATTTTGCTTTCAGCGGGAATCTTCACCCTTCACCATTCAATCGCTTTGATGATGTTCATCAGTCCCTTAGGCACAATCATAGCCTCGGTTGGTGTGTTCATAGGAGGCGCTATCTTTTCATGGATTTACTTGCAATACCGAAGTGTATGGGTTGCTTGGATTGCACATGCGTGCGCTGATGTTGCTGTGTTTGGAATTGGATGGCACCTGATCATTGGTTTTTGAGTCGGGTTTAGCAGTGATTTCTCGCCTTTAGTGGGCACTCCCAATTAATTTTTTATATACTGTCGAGTGGAAGTTATTATGCAGATACTGCTGGATTAGTGTATTTCATGGAAAAATAACCTCCGATAGCTTGCCCTTAGCCAATAAAGCAGCAGAGCGTAGAACTTGCTCAGTTTACTGAGTGATGAGGCGCTTTGGAAGGGCGCTGTGTGTCACCCTGACACATTGCGAAACAAGCAAACGGAGGAACCATGAAACGAAAAAGAAAACTAAACCACCACAAGCCCAACCACAACGGAATAAACCGGAAAACCGGAAAACGAGTTCCGAACAATCGGGCCTTTGAACCCGGCGATGGGAATAAAAAGAACAAACCGAAAAAGGACATCAGTGTTGATGAGGCGGAACGCCGGGACCTGCTAAAGCAGAAGCGAGCGGAATATGCAAACCTCATCCGGCAAGATTGGCTACGACAGCGCCAGGAACCTGCCAAACCGTGCTGTGAGACCGATGAAGATTGTGAGGCCAAAAATAACTGGCTGATGAAGCAATTGGAATCAATTCGTTGCGAGACGATCGTCGATGCAGAAACCGGCATTAAAATTGGGCGCGTCATCCCGCTCAGCTTTGAACGTCGGCCTGATGTTTGGCCTCACATGCGTCACTTTGCAAAAGTGGCCAAAGAGGCCGGTTACACTCGCCATTGGTGAGCACACCACCTGATGTCGAAAGGCATCACTTACCCCAAACGGGGGAGCCGGAGGTCGGGGGCTTCGGCCCCCGTCCCTCCTACACACTGACCTCAATCACTCATGCTGCCATTCTGGTGTTGCTCTGTTGATGAACGATTGAACCCCGACTTCTTTGTCTTTTGAATCGAAAAGTGAGGCGAATGCTTCTGCTTCAACCGCAACACCTTCTGTCAAACCAACATCAAGAGCGGCACGTACCGTCGCCTTTCCAACCCTGAGCGTGTTGGAGGACTTACTCCCGATTAACCGTGCCATGGCCATCGTCGATTCAAGCAATTCGCTTGGCTCGCAGACTTGATTCACAAGACCAACACGGTGCGCTTCTTCAGCGTCGATCATTTCTCCTGTGAAAATCATCTCCATCGTTTTCCCATAACCAACCAAATTGGCTAATCGTTGGGTCGCCCCGTAACCAGGGATCAAACCAAGGTTGACCTCTGGAGTGCCAAACTTTGAGCGGCTGCTAGCGATTCGAATATCGCATGAACAGGCGACCTCGCAGCCGCCCCCCAACGCAAAACCATCAACCATAGCAATGGTAGGCTTGCTCAAGTTCCACAATGCTTCGACCGCATTGTTCGCAAACATAATACGAATATCTTCGCTCTTTTTTCCAACAAACTCTGTGATGTCTGCTCCCGCGACAAAGGCGTTTGGTTTTGCCCGCTTTCCCTCAGGTGGGGCGTTTGGTTGGGCCCCAGTGAGGACCACAACACGAACATGAGGGGTCGATTCAACCCACTTGACCATGGCTTTGATTCCGGTCATCACTTCGGCATTCAGAGCGTTGAGTTTATTCGGCCTGTTGATGGTGACCAAGGCGATTGAACCCAAATCTTGATCGGCATGAATAGGGTGTTCTTCGATGGTGATGACTTCACTCGTTGGGGCGCTCATGGTTCGGCCATGCCCCTGTGGTTCATCAGTCCACCGACAAGCACAAAGCATTGGCCCATGAACTCAAAACCAAGAATACAAAGACCATGACCGTGTGAGAAATGCATGGTTGAATCGGAAGCCCCGCTCGTTATGGCAAAAGACATGGCCAAAAAGTATGGCGATTTCATCGCCCTTCATCCACTTAATGTGGAAGTTCATTCAGGTGAATTTTTTGGGGTCTTCGGCCCGAATGGTGCAGGGAAATCAACCTTTATCAAACTCTTAACCGGTCAACTGCGGCCGAGCAAAGGCCAAATTGAAGTGCTTGGAGTTAACGCAGTATCCGACCCTCAGAAAGTCAAGGCAAACATTGGCATCGTTCCTGAATCCGAGTCGCCGCCTTCATTCCTAACACCGACTGAATTTTTAGAATTCGTAGCTCGGCTGCGTCGAGTGGAAGACATCGAAACCAAGGTTGAACATTGGCTTGATTGGTTTGGTTTGGATGAAAAAAGAGATACAATGTGCAAAGACCTCTCCAAAGGACAGCGGCAGAAGGTGATGCTTGCTGCAGCCTTCATCCATAAGCCAAAACTGCTGTTCCTCGATGAGCCCTTTGCCAACCTTGACCCGATTTATCAGCGCAAATGCAGGCAATGGTTGCTCGATCATGTCAAAGACGGAGGAACGATTTTCCTGTGTTCTCACGTTTTGGAAATGGCTGAACGTATGTGCAATCGAATGGCGATTATCAATGATGGTCGCGTGCTTGCTGCAGGTACGGTCAAAGGACTGAAGCAAAATCAAGACGAAACATTGGAAGATGTATTCATTCGCCTTGTTGGCCGTTCCATTGAAGATGTAGAACGCCTCGAGGGAACCGAGGATTCAGACGGAGACCACGAGGAGGAATGACCTGTGCCAGGCGCCAGCATTGTTTCCCGCGATTGGAATGATGTGGCCGAAGGTAAACCTCCTACGCTCACTCCTCTTGGCACCTCACCCCAAGGCCAAGTGCTGCACGAACCCCTGCGTGGTTGGGCGTCTTTTTCGGCCACATTCCGGGTGATGTTCAAAGAAGAAGGGCGTAAAAGCATCGAATTTGCCAAAAAACGACAGATTGTCCTGTTTCCGCTTTTGCTTACCTTGGTCACAGCCTTAACCACAATCGGGCTGCAATTCCTTGTGGGCGACTCTTCGGCTCAAGTCAGTGATATTGATCAAAAGACCTTCACTTGGGGTGAATTACGTTTTGCCCTGCATTTGCCTTTGTTGATGTTCAGCCTCGGGATGGGGACATTCGCTTTCATCGGCCATGATGCAATTGTTCACAGAGCGGGCACCAAAAACTACCTCTTAGCCGCACCAGCGCTTCAACCGCTACCAAACTCAGTGGCTCACTTTGCATATTTCATCAAAGATTTGTGTTTCTATGTGATGCTCATTCTCACACCTGTAATCGCCGGAATGGCGTTAGGAATCACTTTGGAATTCGCCAATGGAATCAACACACCACTCGAATGGGCAAGTCTTCCATGGACTTGGATCGCCATGATCATCACGCTTGGCCAAGGCCTTGCTGTCGCCTTCCTTGGATCTTCACTGTGGATGCGAGGAAGACCATTCACCATCATTGGACCCATGGCCGTCGTTCTGTTTGGCGTTGCTGCAGGCATAGGGCAAATCAACCTCGAGGGTGTCCTTTGGGGACTCTATGTGCAATCCAATCAGAGCATCGAGGTGGCTGCTGCGGCATTAGGTGGATGTGTGCTCATCGGACTGATTGCGAGCGCTTTAATCATCGATGATTTTGATGTGTCCGTGGTTCAACGCAAGGAGATGTTCATGCCGATTCACAAGCGGTTGGGCTTCCTTGGCGATGGAGAAATCCGCCTCATTGTGGCCAAAGAATTCGTTGATTTATTCCGCTCTGGCTCCATCAAAAAAATGACTGTGTCCTATGCCGCTCCGCTTCTTGTGTTGCTCGGTATGGCGTGGCTGGTGGATTTTGCTGAAGCTCCAATTCCAATCAATCTCCTTTCCTATGCCCCATTTTTGGGATTCTTTGGTTTCAACTTTTACTCATGGTTAACCATTCTTGATTCTCCAGAATTCATGAACGGATTGCCATTACGAGTCCCTCAACTTATTCGCGCCAAGGTCATTGTGTATTTTTTGGCAACGTCATGGATTTCGCTGATTTTTATTGTTCTCATGGCGTGGCAACTCAACGAATGGGCCTCCTTGCCAACCAGCATCATTGTCATGTTTGCAAACTCAATTTACATCGTCGCACTCACGGCGTTCCTCATGGGGTTGCGGCCGAACAAAGCAATCTTCGACGCCTCGATTATGATCTGGTTCTGGATTGGAACTGTACTTCCTTTGCTCGGGTTGTTCTTGCTTTCGTTCACCCAAGGGGATGTCTCACTCTATGGCAACTGGTGGGAGCGGGCGAGTCAAGATGGGTTGGCAGCGACGGCCACAATGTACGACCAAACAATGGTTGAACAAGGCTACAAAGGCATGCTTTTGATTTCGTTTGGTTTGTTGCTCGCCTCTGCTGTGCTGTGGAAATTAATCGACCGACGATGGGGCAAAGCAGAGTTCTCGAATTGAAGTCGAACACGCTTTTTGCTGAGGTATCTTGATGAGCGGTGGGCAGCGCCCAACACCCATGGGTCAAGTGGTCGCCGTATGCGGAATGCCGGGCTCAGGCAAAGGTGAATTCGCTGCAGTCATCGCTGAGCAGGGCGTACCTGTCTTGTCGATGGGTGATATGGTCCGTGCCGAAGTGCGGCGCCAAGAATTGGCGGAAAGCCCAGGTATTTTTGGAGAGATTGCTGCTCAACTTCGTGCTCAATTTGGCGAAGATGTACTGGCCGTCCGGTTAGCAGATGCGGTGGATGAGTTGCTCGCCAAACACCCAGTTGTGCTGATAGAAGGCATGCGTGGAACTGCTGAACGTACCGTGTTTTTAGCACGGTGGGGCGAAGCCTTTGCATCATTGGCTGTTGATGCTTCTCCGGATGTTCGCTTTGAAAGGATCCAGCACAGAGGCCGATCTGAAGACGGGGACAGAGCCGCATTCGAGGTCCGCGATGCAAGAGAAATTGGCTGGGGCTTAGACCTCATCATCGCCGAATCCGATTACAAAATAGACAACAATCAGGACCTCATTTCTTTCCGAAACGATTGCCAGGAATGGTACCTTGATTACACAGCGTGAACACCGTGATTTGGCGACCTCAATCCGCCACGCAGGACTGCGGTTTTGGGCTGGTTGTTCACCCAAGTGTTATAGTCGGCCACAACCTGTGATAAATTGCTTCGGCAAGGGGTGCGCGCATGGCGAGGAAAAACAAGAAAGGTGGGGGCAAGCGTCAGCGAGCCCAACAACGCGCTCAGTACGACGAATTGGATAAGTACCCCGTTTTGCCACCGCACGCCTTTGCGCGCATCGTTCGTGACAAGCAAACGCTCAACATCATCTACCAAATCATCGAGCCCCCGATGACCAAAAAAGAGCAAGAGCAGCGCGACGAAATCCTTGACATCTTCATCCGATCCTTGACGGCGAACATCGAGGAAATCGATGCGAACCCCGAGGCCTACATCCGGACAGCCATGGACAAAGTCATCAAGGCCTATGGAATGAAAATCAATAAGAAATCAAAATCCAAGATTTTCTACTACCTGCGCCGTGACCTGATTGGCTACGGTGAAATGGACGTATTGATGAACGACATTAACGTGGAAGATATTTCCCTTGATGGAACCAATGTACCTATTTTTGCCTATCACCGAAAGTTCGAATCTGTCGAAACAACCTGCGTTTGGAAAACCGATGAAGAACTCGAATCCTATGTGATCAAACTAGCACAACGATGTGGAAAGCACATTTCGGTTGCAGACCCGTTGCTTGACGCAACGCTGATGGATGGTTCAAGAATCGTTATGAAACTTGGACGTGAAGTCTCAACCCGTGGTTCAGCATTCTGTATTCGACGGTTCAAGGACGATCCGTTCTCTCCTGCAGACATCGTAGCGTTCCGGACCATGTCTTCGCTCATGGTCGCTTACCTCTGGATTGCGTTCCAGAATGAAGTGCCAATGCTGTTCGTCGGCGGTACTGCATCGGGCAAAACCACCACCCTCAACGCCATGTGCATCTTTATTCCATGGCAAATGAAAATCGTTTCAATCGAATCCACACGTGAAGTCAACATCCCTCAGCCGAACTGGGTTCCCGGTTTGACGCGGCAAGGGTTTGGTGGCGAATCAACGGATGGCGTCATCGGTGAGTTCGAGCTGCTCAAGGCTGCTCTTCGTGAACGACCAGAATACATCATTGTCGGTGAGATTCGTGGTGCAGAAGCGTATGTTCTGTTCCAGGCAATGGCCACAGGCCACTGTGCGTATTCAACAGTCCACGCAGACTCAGTTGCATCCCTCGTTCACCGTCTTGAGAACAAACCAATTGACATCCCGCGTGTCCTGTTGCCTGCATTGGAAGCATGCGCAATTCAGATTCAAACCCGTATCAATGGAAAGCGTGTTCGAAGAACCAAACAACTCGTGGAAATTGTTGGAATTGACCCTAATTCACTCGAAATCATCACCAACGAAGTGTTCCGATGGGACGTCACATCCGACGACTTCATCTTTAGCGGCAAATCGTATGTCCTTGAGAAAATCATGGTCAAGATCAACTTCTCACAAGACGATATGCGCCGAGAATTGAGAACACGAAAGCGAATCCTTGAATGGATGGTCCTCAATGACATCCGAAAAGCAGACCAAGTGTCTCAAATCGTCACTGAATATTACGTACGGCCAAATGAGATCCTCGCTCGAGTTGACGGATTACGTTAAGCCACAAAGAAGGAGGGAGCATCAATGGACTTGACCGCATGGCAAAGGATTTGCAATAGAGTCCTAGGTCGCGTTGTCAAAAAGCGTGCTCGGGGCGACAAAGAACTGGCGGACAACCTCGTCAAAGGCTCGATGAAGATGATGCCAGAAGTGTACCTGGCAACCGCAATTATGACGACGATGGCCATCACACTCATCTGCTGGGGGTTCGTCTCCTTGTTCTTCATCCCCGACATTGGCATCATCGCCTATTGGGAATCAATTCAAGATCCGGCGACCCTCGACTACTGCTTCGAATGGGAATATTGGAACCAAGACCTTGTCGACCCAACCCAGCCAGGAAATGGCTGTGATGAATTTGCATACCAAGTGTTCCCTGCTACGTTCAAGGCAATCATTGTGGCTCTCGGAGGCGTCATCATTCCATTTGGCGCATACAAGTACAACAAAGGCGGAGCAAAGCGAGAAGCTGACCGCCGAGGTTCAATGATTGAGAAGTACTTGCCTTACGCTGCATCCTACACAGCCGCCATGTCTGCAGCAAACGCAACCCCGTCCAAAATCTTCAGGTCCCTTGCAATGAACAAAGACATCTACGGCGATGTGGCGGATGACGCTGCAATGGTCTACCGCGATGTCACATTGCTCGGTTATGACTTGATTACAGCGATGAAAATGAGCGTCGATCGTGCCGCTTCAGTCTGGTTGACCGAGTTTTTCCAAGGCATGGTTGGAACGCTTACTGCAGGTGGTCAATTGAAACTCTTCTTCCTGAACCGAGCAGAGCACTACATGCGTGAAAACCGAACACGGCTTCAGATGTTCTTGGAATCGATCGCACTGCTGGCTGAATCTTACATTGTGGTTGCTGTTGCTATGCCGCTGTTCCTCATTGTCATGCTTGTCATTATGTTCTGGGTTTCAGGTTCTGGCGCCCAAATGTCTGAAGGCATGCTGTACGGAATCGTGCTTGGTTTCATTCCAATGATTCACATTTCATACGCCATTCTGGTATGGACAAGCAGCAAAGAGCAAGACATGTGAGGAGGTGAAAGAGCATGGCAAAGAAAAAGAAGAACAAGATCGTTGTCGAACTTGATTTGCCCAAGGACGATTCAACACTCACAAAGTTGTACGCTATCTTGTTCGTTTCTATTCTCCTTGGATTGTGCACCGCCATTGTTTGGTCGACGAATTCTGGATTCATTCCAACAACCAACGGCGAGCCGATGTTCACCAACGTGTATTGCGGCGCAACTGCCAAAGACAGTCAAGGCAACAGCATGGGGGCTCAATTCCAGACCAATCAGAAGCCTTCCTACGCCGCCAATGAATCCTGTGCAATCCTCAAAGACGAACCAGATGTTGTTGAGTGGGTCGATGAAGAATGGACCTCGGTATCAAAACGAGGTAAAAACTTCGACGTGCCCGGAATCGATTCATCGCAGACCGGTGGCGTTGCTGTCGCTCAGCCGTTGTGGGCCAATTGCAGCGTGAGTGCGGACATACCCACTGAATACACCATTGCCATTCGGTCGCAAGATGGTGACATCATCAATTTCCATAACGGTACAACTGACAATGACAACAACCCCGATAACGACAATTGTTACATGATGGTTGAAAACATTCCAGCCGACACTCGTTATGAATTCCTCGTGTTTTCAAACGAAGAAGGCAAGCAACTCTCGAAGGTGACCTTCGATGTCACCGTCCACTACTTTGATGGCATTCCTGCCAACATGAACAACAAATCATACTGGATTGGCCCTGAAGTTTCCCTTGGACCGAAGGACTTCCGCCCGTTCATCTTCCTCAACTTCTTCGGCATGAGTTTCTTCTTCTTCCTTTATCCTGCGTCCTGGTATTGGGAACGGGTTGAGTTTGCCAAGAACGAAGTGGAAGAAAAGTTCCCTGACTTCTTGCGAGATCTTGCCGAGTATTGGAAAGGTGGTCTTTCCATGACGGTAGCTGTCCAAACCCTTGCGAGTTCAGAATATGGTGCACTGAATGACGAAGTCAAGAAAATGTCAGACCAACTCAGTTGGGGTATCAAATTCAGTGACGTGATTCGACAATTTGCAGACCGAGTTGGAACGCCATTGGTTCAACGAGCGATTGCCCTCATTGCTGAAGCGGACAGAGCGGGTGGAAAAATCTCGGATATTCTCGTGACGGCTGCGAATGACTCGAGAGAATTGAAGTTCCTTGAAGGAGAGCGACGGCGGGCAATTGGGTCTTACATTGCGGTCATCTGGACATCGTACTTCGTTTTCCTTGGCGTGATTGTCACGCTTGCTGTCGTCTTTATCCCTGCGATTGCAGGTTCCAACTCCGGTGGTGAAGACGGCGGAGACAGTGGAGGTCAAACGATTGGAAACATGACCATCCGTAACATTGACCCGCTGTTTTTCTTGACCGTGTTTTACTACGGCGTGACGATGCAAGCGGTCGGTAATGGAACCATGGCGGGTTTGATGTCGACCGGACGTTTCTCAACCGGATTCAAGCACTCCGGACGCATGATCATCGTATCCCTGCTGGTCTTCAACTTCCTCGCGTTCACACCGAACCTGATTGGAATTACTGAGGTACCAGGCCTGAACCCATCCTCAGGTGCCTTCGTACCTTCCGGACTTTATTTCGGTGGTTGAATGAAGCGCGATGAAGAAGCACAAGTGCACATCCTTGAGATGTTGACGTTGTTTTGGTTGTTCTTCATGTCCGCAACCTTCCTCATTCGAGTTCACGTACCCGATGCACCCTCGGTCGCACATGATTCTTCATTGGAGATTGCAGGCGATGATGCGATTCGTTACGCACTTGGACTTGAGGCGGTCACTGAAGGTGAAAGCCGACTGGAAGAGGTGCTCGGAAACGGAGAACTCGACGCTGCATGCACCCTGCTCCAAGAAAGCATTGCTGTCGGCAAAGAAGCCAATTGCTGGCTCACCCAAAACAGTGGGGTTGCAACGCCCTATGGGCCAACAGGCACACCTGCAGGCGGGACTGTTACTGTTCATCACCTCGTCGTTGTTGGTGCTGATGCATGGACGGTTACCCTCGATGTTTGGGCGCGAGGAGGTGCTGCTTGATGCACACGAGTGAACTCAACCGATCCAACGACCGTGACGCGGCACAAATGCTGTTGGCCACGGGCGTAGTGCTGCTCATGTCTTTGCTCTCGATGGCTATTTTTGGAGTCAAGGTTGCTGGACTTACCCTGCCGCACGACACCGCCTCGGACGGTGTGATCGTTACCGCCCAGGAAGTGGCCAATGGTCTTCCTGAACTTTCTGAATCTCGAACCCAACTTTGGATTGATGGAGGCCTTGAACCACTCGAAGCGGCTGAAACGGCAATGGACGGCGTACACAACGATATGTTGCACCATGGTGAGGTGCGTGGCATCGAAGTCAAAATGATCAACATCGTCATTTCAGAAGTGGATGCAAACACGATTAACGTCACTGGAGAATTAGGCGTCTCTGACGGCGATGCAATGCTCACCACATTGATCAATTTTGATATCTCGCACGAATGATTAGCGCTTCTTGTGCTCGTTCCAAGCCACATCCATCAGATGCTTGATTCGATCTGTGTCGCTGCTCACCATCGAAAGATCCACGATTGGCCATGATGCAATCTTCGCTCTGTCCATGAGGCCGTTCTGAATGGCTCGAATACGTGGGAATCCGGCAAGGTATCGATCCGCTCTGCGGAAGGAGTGAGCGTCTCTGGAACGAAGCATGCCTTTGTGACGCTCTTCTTCACTGACTGCCATGACCACACCAACAGCGATGCCACCTGCTTCACGCCAACTTCGAAGCAATCGTTCGCTTGGATTGATGTGAACGCCTTCAATTAACAAATCAATGCCTTCTCTTCGGGCCCGGTCAATGGTTGCAACAACACCTCGCTCAACCGCTTGACAGGTGTCAAGCCAGTCGATGACAGGCTCCCCTGAGTCACCACGAGAAAATGAGGAACGATGGAGATTCGCTTGGGTCCGATCTTCATCACACGCTCGCATGATTTCTCGAATCGCATCCGTCGAAAGCAAGCGTGCGAAGCCAGAATCAGCAGCAAGTTGGACCGATGCAGTCGATTTGCCGGTACCGGTTGCTCCCGCAATGACAAGCAGGCGTGGTGCCCTGTCGGCAAGGGTGCGGGCGGCGTCTTGCCCCAAACCAACCTTACGAGCCATGAGGTTGTGTGGAGATGGTGCCTTGATGAGTCTTTGCGCACAAGTTAGCTAAGATGAATGGATTTGACCCGACTCAATGACAACCGAATACCTTTGAGGGGACAGCACTTGGCGTCAAACATGAGCGCAGAACAGATGTGGATTGCCGGTGAATGGTGTGACGCAGAAGATGGAGCAACAGCAGATATTCTTAATCCCGCAACGGGCGAAGTCATGGCCACAACTCCCAAGGCAACCTTGAGCGATGTCGAACGCTGTGTGGCAGCATCTCGAACCGCTCTCAACGACGCCTCATGGAAGGCAATGGATCCTGCACAGCGTGGACGGATTCTCAACAAAATGGCTCAAGCCACCTATGCGAATGCAAAGGCACTAGCGGCCATCGAATCCAACAACAACGGCAAGACTTTCAGAGAAGCACTCTCTGAGATTCGCTATGGCGCTTGGACCCTCGAATACTTCGCTGGGTTGTCGGACAAAATCGAAGGAACCACAATCCCTGTCCCCGGTAACCGGCTCAATTACACGCTTCGTCAACCCCTTGGCGTTACCGCACATATCGTTCCGTGGAACTTCCCGTTGCAGTTAGCCCTCCGCTCAATCGCACCAGCACTCGCTTCTGGGTGCACCGTGATTGCAAAGCCAGCATCATGGACTCCACTTTCGCTCATTGCATGGGCCAAGGCCATGGAAGAAGCAAACGTCGGCCTACCGTCTGGTGTGCTTCAAGTGATCACAGGCTCGGGTGGACTGATTGGAGACGCACTCGCAGGCCACACTGGTGTTGACGGCGTTGTCTTGACCGGTGGCGTACCGACAGGCCAAGCGGTTATGGCAAAGGCGAGCGAAAACCTCACCCCCGTCACCCTCGAACTCGGTGGCAAGGGTGCAAACATCATCTTCCCAGATGCAAACCTTCGATACGCTGCAAAAGCAATTTGCTTTGGCATCTTCATGAATGCAGGACAAATGTGCTGGGCGGGATCTCGCCTTATTGTCCACGAAGACATTCACGACGAACTCGTCGATGCAGTTGTGGCTGAAGTGGGCAAGTGGAAGGTCGGGCCTGGTATGTCGGAAGGCGTGCGAATTGGTAGCCTTGTTCACGAATCTCACCGAGCAGAAGTGCTTGAGAAACTCGAGGCAGGACTCGCCATGGGTGGAACTGTCGTCTGTGGTGGTAAAGCGATTGAAGGCGATGGAGCCTTCATGGAAGCGACCGTCGTCACTGGCGTTGACAAAGACAACCTGCTGTTCAATGATGAATTGTTTGGGCCTGTGTTGGCCGTCACCAAGTTCAGCGATGATGCAGAAGCACTTGCTTTGGCAAACGACTCACCGTTTGGTTTGCTTAACGGTATTTGGACCAACAACCTCAGCCGAGCCCATTCGATGGCTCGTGATTTGGAAAGCGGCATGGTCTCCATCAATGAATACCCGATTACCTTCCCACAAACTGCCTTCACCGGTTGGAAGCAGTCTGGTATCGGTGTTGAACAAAGCCAAGACGCCATGCGCTTCTACACCAAGGTGAAGAACGTCAACGTCAAACTCTGAGGTGGAACCATGACCGTTCAAATCGAGAACCGAGACAACGGCATTCGAATTGTTCGCCTTACAGGAGCTGCAGCGAGCAAATCCTTCTCAAGAGAATCGTTGCCAATCATTGCCAAAACCATCGATGAGGGTCTAAACAATCCTGAAGTCAAAGGCATGGTCATCACTGGAGAAGGCAAATTCTTCTCTGCTGGAGCTGATATTCACGCCTTTCAAGAAGCGATTGATGCAAACGATGCGCCTCAGTTGATTCGAGATCTCACCAACATCCTTCACCCACTGTTGGTACGAATGCGCCAATCTGGAACCATCGTGGTTGGCGCCATCAACGGGGCGGCTGCTGGCGGTGGCCTCGGACTTGCACTTGCGTGCGATGTTCGAGTTGCTTCACCAAAAGCAAAGCTTGCAGCATCCTATGCCAGCATTGGTCTTTCACCTGACGGTGGCACAACCTGGTTGCTGCCTCGACTTGTCGGCGAACAGCGAAGCCGTACCTTCTTCTTCGAGAATCAAATTTGGTCGGCTGAGCAAGCCAAAAATACAGGGGCAATCGATGAAGTCGTTCCAGCAGAACAGTTGCTTGAACGGTCTGTTGTGATTGCCACCAACTGGAGCAAGTGGGGTGGCCATTTCCGAGAAGCCACCAAACACCTGCTTCACGTACAATCACAGAATGATTTCGAGACGCACCTCAAGCATGAACAAACGCTGATCGAGGCTGCAGGAACGACACCTGAATTCAAGGAAGGCGTCGCCAGTTTCCTTGGAAAGTGAATCAAGTCGTTCATTCAAGGCTCGGCATGAGAAATACCTCCATAGAGCAGAATCGGCAAATGGTAATTCGAAGTGTAAGTTCGCTCCCAACCTTGGGAATCATCTCTAAATTGAATCAATGGAGCGAAACTCTCGTCCATAAACCGCCATCGTTGAACGAGCATGCCAAACTTCTCTCTGAGGCCAAACATCCGTTGCATGGTGAATTGATGACGAGATACGAAAATCAGTTCTTCCGTTCTCATTCCACGCATGTGTTTTCGGATTCGGCTTCGAATTTTCCGAATGATGTCTTCTAATTCGATGTCAGGGTGATCGACAAAAATCACCAATCGTGGATTGAACGGCCCTGGTACGCCGCCCGGAAACACATTGCATCCACCATCATGAGCGAATTCCGAAGCGATACGGTCCATGTCTTCATCGTCAAATGGGCGTGGCTCTTCCCAATGGACATCACAGGTCTGGGCTTGCCCGCAACTTGGGCACGGGTCGGTTGGCCGGTGGTGTTCTGATGTTATCTTTTCACGATTCCACATTGAGCCATGTTCTACGCAATATCCTCTTAATACAAACATGAGGATTAAACTACTTCGACAGTAATTAAACAATGATGGATTGTTCAATTCATTCTTCGATACGTTCATGGATAGCAGCATGGAACTTCTCAGCGACTGAAGTTCCAAGACCCAATTCGGTGAGGTCGAACAACGACATTCGCCTTGCATCTCCAATTGTGGTATAACCAGCCTCTATGAGGGGAGTTCTTTTTGCAGGCCCAAATCCGGTTAATTTCATCTTTGAAACGAGGGTTTCATCGCTGATCGCGTACTCCGAATCCATGGCAGATGCCAATTGTAAAGTCGTTTCTGAAGTCGTTTCTTCACTTCCCCCGGTGGTTTCTTCATCAATGCCTGCGAGTTGCAATGCATGACGGAGATTTTCCCCCACTGGTGCAAATTTTATGGTCTCAATCAATTTCTTCAGCTTTTGGTCGACTTCATACGCCTGCTTTTCGACCATCGCATGATGATTTCTGAACACGATCAAGGCTTCAGCAATTTTCGAGTTGGCGGATTGCAACGGTGCGATGTTTTCATTGTACCATCGAACGAACAACAAATATGGTGAAAGGGTGCTCAAACGAACGAAAAACACCGATTCTTTCTTTGCATCAGCTCGTTTCTTACGGTACTTCGCCTCCTCATCATCGGGGTAAGCGATGATTGCAAAGGGTGTTGTTTTGGTCCCGTCACCATATGAACGACCGATGTATTTCTTGATTTCATTGAGAACGGCCGTTGGCTGCTTGTTGACTTTGCTGTCGATGGGGAGGTAAATGATGCCCCCCTCTTCAGTGGTGCCAATCACAGATGCAAAGTCCATGCTTTTTTTATCAGCAAGCGATACATCTTGTTCTAAGATTCCAGCGTCAATGAGGTCGCTGGTGACTGAGGCAACGAGTTGTTCCCCCGCTTCACCTTTCTTTTGAGAAATGTTCAATTTACTGAGAACGCCATCATTGGCATCTTCCAAATCAGACACTTTTTTCATGATAAGAAGAAGAACAACCAGTAAAATGATCGTCAAGAGAAGAAAGCCTCCCGCTATTGCATACATCATTGTCAATTCGCTTCCGGCCATGCGACGCCTAAGCATTCCGTTGCTTTAGTTCCTATGAACGTCACCATTCAAAGAAACCTTGACCGGATTTTTGCCCAAGGTTGCCTTTTGCGACCATTTCTTCCAACAGTGGGTGGGGGGCGTATCTGTCATCATTAAACGAGCGTTGCAAATTGAGCAGAATGTCTCGGCGTACATCCAGCCCAACGAGATCGGTCAACTTGAGTGGGCCCATTGGATGCTTGTAACCAAGCACCATCGCAGTATCGATGTCTTCTGCACTCGCCACGCCGTCAGCAAGCATGCGAATCGCTTCATTGCCGAGCACAACACCAAGCCGGCTTGTGGCAAACCCTGGCACATCCTTGACCAAAATGGTCGTCTTGCCCATAGCAACACCTGCCGCTTCAGCAGCAGCCACAGTAGCGTCGCTGGTTGAACCCTGGCGTACGAGTTCAAGCAGTTTCATGATTGGGACTGGATTGAAAAAATGCATGCCAATGACCTGTTCTGGTCTGCTGGTGGCAGCTGCAATGCCGGCAATGGAAAGCGAAGACGTGTTGGTGCCAAGAATGGCATGGGCAGGAGCCAACCGGTCAAGATCAGCAAAGATGCTCTGCTTCAAATCAGGAATTTCTGGCACGGCTTCAATCACCATGTCAGCTGAGCCGACTGCTTCGGCCATATCGCCGACAGCATGCAGGCGAGCGCTCCATTCTGCTTTTTGCTCAGGCGTCGTTTTGCCACGAGCGATGCCCTTGTCCCAAAACGCATCGATTCGGGCCATACCGCGTTCAAGACCTTCAGGAAAGGCATCAAAGAGGTTCGTTTTCCAACCAGCTTGAGCACAAACTTGGGCAATACCAGCGCCCATGGTTCCCGCACCGATCACGGCGACTTCTCGAATCTCCATGCTTCATGCGAAGGGGGCGAACTTCATGATGCTTCCTCGTTCGTTGCCTGATGACTTTGAGCGAGGGCCACCCCACCAACAATCAATACGAACGAAATCAAAAGTGGAACACCAAGTTTCTCATCAAGCAACAACCAACCACTAAAAATGCCGAATGGAGGGACCAGGTAAACGTACAGCGCGCTTTTCCCAGCACCAATCGTTCGAATTCCATCAGCGAACCACACATACGATATGACGGTCGAAAAGACGGCTAAGAACACCAATGAAATCCAACCGTTGAGGTTCGGGTCAGGCAAACCGACGTACCATGTTTCAACCGCCATGACCGGAGTCAAGATGAGAAAACCAACCACGGAAGACCAAACGGTCAGTTGGAGCGGAGAGAGCGATTCAGTCGCATCAGGAGCAGGGGTGGTCATGGCCTTTTTCATCAGAATGCTGTTACAAGCCCACGACAAGGCCGCTGCGGCTATCAGCACGTCACCCAAAGCACGCTCATTAAACGGAATGTCCACGTTCGGAGAATACAGAAACAGGATAGTGACCCCAATAATTCCCAATCCTAAACCCGTACCGAGCCTCCAGTTCATGCGTTCATTGAGAAAAACAATGGCCAACAAGGCGGTGAAGAAGGGGTTGAAGGTGATCATCAACGAGGCATCACCAGCGGCGGTGTATTGCATTCCGAACATGAAAAAGGCCTGATAGACAACCGTTGAGAAAAATCCTATCAGAGCAATACGCTTCCATTCTCCACGTGTTGGAATCACCCAGTTGTTGGTGAATTGAAGAAAAATTATGAAGCACACTATGGCCACAGCATACCGCGTCCATGCGGCTGCAAAAGGCGCCATTTCTTCGGCCAAGACCCTGCCTGCCGGCCAGCCAAATCCCCAGATTGCTGCAACGAAGAAGAGTTTGAGGTGAATCAAAAAATGATTCATTCAAACCGCTCCAAACCAAGTTGGAGCATGCGTGAGCGGGGAAGACCAATTTCGGGGAGGCCTGCTGCTGGAGCGTACAGTTTCAACCCCTCTAGGCGGGACACATAAAGCCCGTAAGAGGCTATATCGTGAGGGCGGTAGGGTGTGGGAATACCCATTCTTGTGAGGGTTGCGCATGCTGCTTCAGAATAGATGGGGAAGAGGTTGGTGCTAAAATGCATCCATTCAGAGACACGCTGAGCGTCGATGTTGTCGAGGGTGAGCAGATGTTCAAGCATTGAAACATCTGGATATGTTGTCGTTCGCAGGGTCATCTCAACTTCATTGCTGATGTCTTCGGGCCATGCAAACGGTTGGTGTGATGCCCATTGATCGGCAATTCGGATGTGCTCCAAGGATGCCTCAGTTTCAATTGAGAACAGGGCCTTTTGGTAAGGCTCGTCGTCGACGCTGTCGGCTACAAGCCCTGGAAGAGCGGTGTAGAAGGCATCAGCCATCTCAACGTTCACACCGTACAATGACACCGGGATCATCGATGAAGCCCCCGAACATCAAGCCTTAGCGCCAATGCCGGAAGCAATTTGGCGAGCAGACATTGGCTTGTTGGCAACCCAATCCTGCTTGAAGAATTCCTTGAGGTCCTC
>Ga0228638_1000266_pt1 | contig 22334 bp, 18 predicted proteins | sample 48DmetaG_FD_182704 | JGI IMG/M metagenome (GOLD analysis project Ga0228638, IMG submission 182704) | Seawater microbial communities from Monterey Bay, California, United States - 48D | ecosystem: Environmental > Aquatic > Marine > Coastal | place: USA: California | collected 2016-10-31 | reverse complement strand
AGTTTATTCTGCTTTACTAATGTATGAAATATAAGAAGCAACCGTTCCACCATTGCCCGAATAAACTTTTTAAAAAGTTTTGCAAATAACTGTTTTGTCATTAAAAAAATTTAAATTATGTTACACGAATGAAAAATCCTAAACAAATTGAAAAAAAACAAAACAATACTATTATCATTTTGTGTCGTACAGATGGACGAAATCCAAACTTTAAAAAATCATATATTGGCACTATTCCAGTCAATATAAATGATATATTTCGATACGACCACGTACCTTTTTCCAAAAATATATTGAAAAAAAGTGTAGAAAATCTTAATATAAAACGTTCTGAATGCCAAATATTATTCCATCGTCCACAAAGACAGAATATTTCAATAGTATTAAATACCATTTGCATAGGTAATAAAGCATACCAGTGGTCGTTTACATACAAAAACGTCATATCAAAAGAATAACAAATTGGAAAAACACTTGCTAAAGATAACCATACATATCTGTATGTTTTTGTTTTCTTTGTATTCACATATGCCCATTTAATGTTTTCGTATAATAATATTATTCCTATAGATATACATAAGAATGGTATCAATGTTTGAATTTGACGACAAATAGATATTGGTCTAGGATACGTATGTGACACATGACTTAATTTTCGAACATTACACGACATCCTTTTTTTTTATAAAAAATAGTATATTAACATTTATAATAGTAATAACATGATAAATTACTGGATTTCTTTCATTTGGCTTTGGGGATGGATAATATGTGCAATATATCAATGTTATAAAATGAGTTTTTCAATACCCCAATCAAAAATGTACACAACTATGTGGGGTTATTCTATTGACTGTAGCGATTCACAATGGTGTACATTTCGCAAAAATATATATCTGTGGACTTTAATGGCTATTGTTTATACGTGTACCAGCAAACTCCTTTCGGGCCAATCAAAAAAAGTCATGGTCGCAATAGATATGGGGTTTTTATATTATCTTCATGGCTACGATTGCATATATATTTATTTAATGATGGCAATCAGTTTTTACTGTCACCGTTGGAAACAAACGTCTTATTATTATCCAACCATGTTTGCAATACAGTGGGCTATTTTATTGATACCATTTCAATCGACAGCAAAATATTATATTTCATGGCAAGATTCATATCGGTTTGTTGCATTACGTATCATTTCTTGGTCAGTTGATGCCAAACGCCCTGATATATGGTCATATATTCGATATATATGTTATATACCGACTTATGCGACAGGGCCTATTATAACGTTTAATGACTTTCAAAACAATCGACACAAGAAGCCAACTTTACATGAAAAAATTCGTTTTACATTCCAAAAATTTTTAATACCTTTTGCAATATTGGAATGTTGGACATGGTTTAGCAAAGTGTTCGCTATAGGCAAATATACTGACTATTTACCCTGGTTAATACTTGAACAACAGATACATTTAAAATTCTCTGGTACTCTGCCTATTTTTATGTTTGGAGTGGTCTATCTTATGCATATTTATTTAAAACTACTGTGTATATGGCGTTTTGCCAGATGTTGGGCTTTATGGGATAATCGTTTAACTCCTCCAAATATGACACGTTGTATATACAATACGCTTTCCATTCGTTCATTTTGGAAACATTGGCATGTAAGTTTTAATAAATGGATTATAAAATATATTTATATTCCATTAGGTGGCAATTGTTCTACTAAAAGAAATACGTTTATAGTATTTCTTTTAGTAGCATTGTGGCACGAACCTTCTGGCAAACTCATAACATGGGGCCTTGCTTGCGGTGTCTTTATTGCAATTGAAATACTATTGGAATATCTAGTGAATTGTTTTGAAACCCCGAGTTTCAAAAGATCTTTGACAACTATATGCAACGCGAGTATACTTTATTTACTTATATTTGTAAATAGTGTTGGGTTTGGATATTCTTTTGAAGGCGCCTCCATTACACAAATGAATGCGTGGGTGCCTTTCGATAATGCGATAATATTCTTATCTATGTGTGCCGAAGTGTATATGGCTCGAATTCAGCAAAATAAAATGAAATATCTTATTTCTAAACATACTTCAAATTTGCAGTGGTTGGGTTCTATAAATTATATTGTTGCGATATTTTGTACAGCATATAGTTTATATTATCATAGGGAAAAAACATTGTACATGCATTGTAGTCCAAATTACCACTACATACCGACAATTTCCTCCATTTTTGAATCAATTGTTACTCGTTATATTTTTGGCGGCGTAATGATTTTGAATTATTTGAACATAATGACCATATATAAATTATTCGAAATCATTTGTTTGTCTATAGTGTTATTTGTCTCTTCGAAACACTCTTTTTGGGTACATTATAGTGCAGCGTTTGGATTTTTCTTGAGTAGCACAATATCAAATAACATGTTCAAAGAGAATACTGGATTATTAATACTGATGGGAATATCATTTTATTTACATGATAGATACTGTTGGTTTGGAATGTTTGATATATTTGCAATATTAGAATGGATTCTTTTTTATCTAATAATAAAAAAGAATACTAAAGTGAATATAGTATGATTAAATGTTTGAAATTTTTTTTATATCAATGATACTAAACTTTTATTTTATGTACAAACATTTCTGTTCGCATATTAAATGGGAGGGAGTATCATTTATCTTGTTTACAATAACACTGCATATGTCCATTATTCACTCATTGGTTTATCATTTTGACCATGTTACTTATACACATTGTCAAGGTAAAGAAATATCAACTTCAGTATCTGCGGCACTATCGATGAACAAGATGTGGGCTTTTTGTTTTGTTTTATCTCTCGGTGTTTATTTAGAAAAATCAGTTATTATATGTGCCGAATTTATTTCATGCATGTTGTTCGTATATACCTCTGTTGACTATAACTATAATATGCATGTTATATTTACGATTGCGGCTACATTTTTTGCAATAATAAAGAAAATCGTATACTACGACCCATCTCTGCGTCAAATAAACCGAATCAATTATGCATCATGTATTATTATGGTTATTTCATTTATAAATCATAATATATATAAATGTGGCGATTATACATATTCTATATTTTGTTTTGCAGAATTATTATGGATGCAAACAAATATATATTGGAATTATAAAAGACGCGCTATAATGAATATAAAAAGAAATAAAATAAATGAATAGAGTATGAATTTAATTGTTGGGGGAGTTGTATTATTGTTTCATTGGTTTTATTTCCCGCGCGCGTGTTTATATGTTATGGCAATGTTCGGGTTTGCGCATTTTAACCAAAATACAAACTTCTATAACATTCGTGTTGTATTGACATCTGTTTTATTATGTTGTATATCTTTATGGGCCGATAATTTTTTTGTCTGGCATGTGCAATATATTGCTAAAGAATCGTGGGAAATACCTTTATATGATTATGGGCATGATGTGGCTCATCGTTTTTGGCGATATTTTTTAAAAGATGAAGAAATGCAACCTTTTCGACATCGAATAGATACACAGTGGCTTGTTTTGTGGTTAACGATAGCAGACTTTATTCAAAAACCTCAAATAAGATGGCGAAAGATGTCTCGAATATTCATAACAATAGGAATCATGCGATTTATTCGCATTAGTATATATATACTTACGATTATTCCAAGTCAGATTCCAAACTGTCAAGCGCGTCGTTTTGGTGAATTGCCGTCGGATTGGTTTAACTGGTTTATAAGAGGAGCATTTGAAGCCCGTAGACATGGCGGTTGTCACGATTTATTAGTTAGTGGCCATGCCACTATTCTAACAACATGGGCATGGGCATGTACCTCTGGAGCAAAATCATTTTTATTATGGTTATTTGTTTTCATGGATTTCATGTTTGAAATTATCGGTCAAACGCATTACTCTATTGACATATGGGTTGGATTTTTACTAACAAGTTTTGTATGGCGAGAAACCAACAATATACCAGAAATTAGCGAAAAGGCCCATCGAATGACTTTTAAAAAGTCCAAATTGGCCACATATGCTATTCCATTATTTTTTTCTCTTGGTCTGATGTGGCCATCCGCAGGAGTTTTTATATGTCTTATTGGCTTATTTTTTTCATCATGGTGCATATATTCTAAAAAGTTAGGATTAGCCGAACTTACTTTATTCTGTATGGCTATATCTGGTTCGGCGACTTTTATATAAAATAAAATTTTTTGAAAAGTTTTGCAAAACACCCAGACCCACTTTTTTTAAAAGGATACTAAAGAATATTGGTGATATTTAGGACACGGTAACTTACTGGATTTCTTCCATTTGGATTTTTCTTGAGTAGCACAATATCAAATAACCTGTTTAAAGAGAATACTGGATTGTTAATATTGATGGGAATAAAAAAGAATACTAAAGTGAATATAAAGTATATAATTATTTATAATACATTAATAAAATGGTATTCGGATTAATACATAATCCGAATGTATTATCAGGATCATATTTTTGGACATATTCGTCTTTGTGGGTGTTGCTTATGGTAACGAAACATCGCAGAGCATTTAAATTTACAAAAACGAATGTCATTATGTTTATTCTGGCATATATTATGGCAGATGTTATATCGGCAATAGTACATATATATTTAGACCACAGTACTATCACAAACGATGGTAGTGTGTTGGATGCCCAGCGTAGAGGTTTCAGATACCATCATCCGTTGGATCATGTGGCAAAAAAATTGTTAGATCCTACTTTTGAGCCGTATTATGAGATGAATTATGTTTATCCATATGCACTGTTTATAATTATTATAGCTAATTTTGTGAACCTGACTTTGCGTAATTTCATGGTTTATTTGGCGACCATGATATGTTTGTTCCAAGCAACACATCTTTATGCACATGCGTCAATACTCCTCGAGGATCCCAATTATATTGATAAAGCCCATGTCCCGTGGTGCATATCTTTACTTCAGAAATATCATATAATTCTTCCTCCTAACCACCACAAATTACATCATGAGCATAAAAAACACGGAATAAACTTTGCCATATTTCACGGTCTCACAGACCCACTTATAAATTTTATATATACAAGTTTTTTAAAAGGATACTAATGTATGAAATATAAGAAGCAACGCCGCATGCATTTGCCCCACGTTCTAAATAAAAAGTTTTGCAAATAACTGTTTTATCTTAAGTAGTAAAAATATACTACTTAAACAACTATTTTTTGATTAAATGTTGCGTCTACTTCTCTTCTGTATTGTCGCCGCTCAGGCACTCGACTATAATAGTGTTGTTCATATGCGCCGATGGACCCTCAAAGCTGCGCATCACGTCGTTTCCAAACATGTAGAAGTGTCCTGGAAAGATTTGAAGCAGATTCAAGACCATTACCGCGTCCACCACCCCATGCAAATTCGAAACACCGACAAACAATGGTCGGTGGACCACGCCTTCAGGTTTCTGCTTAAACACGGACGACAAATGAAAGTCGCTTCCATCAAAGCGCAACCCAAGGGCTTTGATTTCAAAGGAACACTCCACGGAGTCCACTATAAACTGAAATGCACGCACCGTTGCCACGTCCACCGCACGGGACACGCTGACTTTAATCAGGAGTTTGCTCTGCACACCCCCGGCGATGCGACACAGGCTGCGGAAACACTTATTAAACAGGAAAACGATAGAAAACTAGACTTGTTGGCAGGCGAGTCTATCCGCCCTTCGGCGGACTCGTCGCTCAGCTGCTTGAGAGTCATTGCCTCTGAAGATTGTGAGTACCATGATTATTTACCGTTGCACAACAAGCAGCTCTGTCGGGAAGCCATGAACGACGCGGTGCCGGAAGCCGCAGAAGACGGTATCATCATTCCTGTTATTACATCCGCCTCCAATCTGGAAGGCCGCAGCTCGCCCGACTGTTCGACCAACGGCCACGTCATTATTTTCAACAAACGCGGTGAGAATCTCTACGTCGTTGCCGACGGAACCGTGCAAACCCCACTGGGCTTAATGACTAACTGGAAAACTGTACCGTCTCATGCGGCTGGTGCCCAAGAAGCTCCCGGAGATGTCGGCTGCTCCAAACACGAGCCCTGCATCTGCCAGTATAAGAAGGCCCACGCCAAAGCTAACCATACGGGCGAACGAGTATTGTGTGACGACGTGCACGACGACTATATTAACAGAACCATGTTGCACAGTGTGGCGGCTCATGCGACACAGAATGGAAAACGATCTTATGGATACAACTCCGAAAGCCAATGTGAAACGATGATTGGCATTGGTAACTGTAAAATTGACAACGTCACAGGAACAAGCACGAAATGGCATGGCGAATGGTCCAACAAAACAGATTGCGAGGCCAAATGTCCAGAATCGCCAGAAAAAAAATACTGCAATATACTCCAATGTTATGGAAATGAATATAAATGTGTCTCGCACACGAAACCTCGGACTGCATGGGTTTGCGAAGCAGACGTCGTTCAGAAATCGAATTGCGAAACGAACAGTATGAAAATGTGCCCCGAGTCGGGCGAGTACAATAATGAAGCATTTTGTACAAAAGACTGCAATAAAACTGAGCACAACTCTCAGACCTGCGAAGGCCGCGTCTATAACCCAGCTGAACATGGTGAAGATTGTCTTGAAGAAGAAGAAGAAGAAGACAGCAGCAGCATGCTGACTCCCTATCCAACAGTTCTAATTTTAGTTTCCTTTATTTCCTTCATATCAATATTTTAAACACAATAAAAAATATAATATTAATTTTAAAAGTTTATTCTGCTTTACTAATGTATGAAATATAAGAAGCAACGCCGCATGCATTTACACCGCGTTCTAAATAAAAATATCCGTCAGCACCCCAATCTGTCCCCCAACTATTACGTACTATCCAATAGTCTGGTGTATAACCTACAATAGTTACAGCATGGTCTAAAGCAGTTCCACAGGCAATACCCGGAAATACATCGCCCTCATAAGACATTAATAGTTCTGTTGTCCCAACATCAACCGCAACCACCAAAGGACCAAATTCGTTTAACATGTAAGGGATACGTTTCTCAGAATCAGTGTCTTTTTCATTTTCCAACGTTGAAAAGCGTTGGACACGTACCACTGTGTCACTGCACGTTTGGTTACAAGCGGCATTTGCCGCTGTATAGGGCTGGTCTGATTCAGATACAACTGGGTATGACATGGCATATTCAAATAGAGTTTCAGACCACCCCCCGTTACAACCATAGGATGGTCCATTTTCACTCGAAGTACAATCCATAAGTTTTTGTTCAGAAATCGCTTGACCAGCATAATATTCTAAAGCTGCCACAGCTGCAAATGTATAACAAGAACCACATTGTCCCTGATTTTTAATAGGTTGTAGTTTATCGCGCAAATCTAATTCTTCTGGCAATTGATATTGTTTCAAAAGAAAAGATTCTGGGTGTTTTGTTGTTTTTAATTTATTTTTTGATATAATTTGTTCTCGTAGCCAAATATTTGCATGGAAAGGTTGGTCCAACATTGATGTCATTCCCATATTGTTCGGTATAGTCTTTTGGGCATTTTTAATACGGCGCTCAACTAACTCCTTCTTTTTAAAGAATTCTGCCTCATGTTTATAAATACGTCCGTGTTTTTTCATATATGAACACATCCAATGTGAATTGCCCAATCCTTGTTGACAGTTTTCATATGAATAGGACATAACTGAAGATATAAAACTAACGATTAAAAATATAGAACGCATTTTTATATAAAAAGAAACTATTTATATACAGTATTTTTTTTTATATAAAAATGCCTTTATAGTGTTTTTAAAAACATACAAAGACTACCAATAAAAAAAGACGCGGAACCTATTGTATATAACCAAGCGCTTGGAGAATGTGTATTTAAAATTTGTAAAATGCCATCTATTAAATATAATAGTGAACCTACAGTAAAAAAATTCATGACCAATGCATTTAAAGCCATGGGCTCTTCTTCTTCTCTACGTGTCATTTAACATTGGAAAATATTCTTAAGTACAGTAAATTTTTCAACAAAAAAACTCCATTTAAAAAAATTTTCGTTTTGTATTTTTTTTTCATGTTGTACATTCTGTTTTGTAAGAATAGGTTTTGCCCAAAGCATTTAAAATAATAGGTTACTACTTAAATAGTGTAGCCTTGGCCGCAAGGAATTCTTCCTTGCTAATATCACCATCTGTCTTCATAATCTTTAGTTGAGTCAGTTGAGCCACAATATCGCCACCCACCTTGAGAGGTGGACGCGGAGACCGCTTCTTTGAAGAAAGGTCGCGCTCAAGATTCGCAATGACATCGTGACGAGCCTTATTGAAAGACCACTTTTCGTCAATCGAGTTCAGAACCGCTGCAATTGGCCGGATATTGTGCGTACGAAGACTCTTGTTCACAACAAAACGCTTGTCAGCTGTCTGAAATGTAATGCTGGAAATAAACTCCGGCTTGACACTATATACCTTTCGGAAACTTGCCCATTCAACGAGTCCGTGCATCTTGACATACGCATGGAACTTGTCGTGAAATTGGACAGGAAGACGCTTGCAAATTTCCTGGAGACCCTCGGAACTCGAAATGACAACATTGTCGTCAATAACTGCATCAATAGCATAGGTAATCGCCGGAAGACGCTGAGTATTGTGAATATTCAGACAACCGTGCCCTGACGAATAACACATTTGACGGGGACTAAACTCCGTATCTGCGTCGTAAGAAATACGAATCTTCATAGTACCATGTGTCGCTTTGCTCATTAGATGCTTCACAATCGCCAGCATATGTGAAGCATTGGCCGTCATGGTTGTCATCTTATCGTTTGACACAGGGAATCGCGTATGGATAATCTTTAGTGATGCCTTTTCATATGCCTCACACTTACCCAGCTTGAAAAAATCAGGATTGTCCTTGAGCCACTTCAGAAACTCGCGCTTATGGCCGTCTGAAGCTTCCTTGACAGTCATTGAAGAAAGGCGCTCATTCTCTGCCTTAAAACGGTTATAAGCAGCAAGGCGCTCCGACTCTGGAAGGTGGCCAAACTTGGAGTTGATGAGGTCACGCTCCTTACGTCGGCGCTTCTCGGCAGCAATGCGGTTATTTTCACTTGCAACTGCCTGCCACCAAGAACCCTTTCTTGCAACAATGGCTGAAAGCTTCTCAAGACTTGCTGGTTCCTCACCAATGTCTGCATAATTAATTTGAGAAAGATGGCGCTTATATTTGTGAAGCGTCTTTTGACGCTGTTCCTCGGCGTAATCCTCCCTCTGAATGCCGCGATAACGCCCCCATGTCTTGCTCACAAAGTCTTGCTGCTCCTCAAGAGTGCGTACGTCTCCAGAAATTTGTTCAAGCGCGTGCTTAATTCCGCGTCGAAGGCGAGATGAATTTAGGGCACGAGTGTTGGTCCCAGTCATCTCTGTGCCCACTTTACAATACTTGAGCCAAGCATGGTATATCTGGGGATGGACTGCAGGGTCCAGGGAAATGACCCGCTCAGGACGTTTGGATGCTCCAGCCGAATCGGCTGAGCAGGTTGGGGAAGTCTTGGATGAACTCATCGGGGAAATGGGAAGGGGTTGGGATGTCGCAGCGACAGATGCCATTTTTAGTAATAGGAACAATTAGTAATGTAATATCTATACAGAATAAGATTAGAATATGATATAGAATGTCTATAAACTTTTTTTATTCCCAGTCAAAATCGTTATATAATTCTAAAATCCACCTTGCTTTATTAGCGTCACGATTTCCAACAACACATATAGGTTTGTGGTGCTGGATAATATCGGAAATTTTTAATTCCTGGTCAACTGTCCCCCTGTCCCAAATATCTCCAAGAAGAACAAGTTTTCCATCATGACACATACTTAAAGATTTTTCGAAAAAATCTAAATTGCCTTCGATATCTGTTATGATATGAAAAACCTCCTTATCCACATCTTGAACACCCGAGGATGTTAATTCGGATGGAATTTTTAATATATAATCAGGAGGAATACGCCAGAATTTAACATCATTATCAACAACAGCAGATTTCGCAGTTCTCCATATTGAATATGTGGTGCCATTGATCATTGTTTCGCCAACAAAGTGTTGATACAATTTTTTTCCATCTTCTACATCTTGAGGAATCTCCGCTAGAGTCATATTATTTTCATGAATACAATATGACGTTATATTGAGGTCTTCTGAGCCGTCTTCTGAGTCAAACTTCGCCGTAACTGGTTCATTTAACGTAATATCAACTTTCCAACACTCGTTGGAATTTAATTCAGCTCTTATACTCATCGGTGGGCGTTCATTAGGATTCCCATTATTAGCATAAGTTGTATCACAACATAAATTGTTTTGATATACCATTGGAAGTTTTCCAAGTGGTGCATGTCCACAGATACCAATTAATACGTTTTTCGAGCTATTATTGTTTAATTGCCAAAAACGTGTCCATATAGGACCATTATATTCAGTGGCACACCCTGTAATTTTATATATAGCTTCAGGAGCTGGGGTATCGGCCAAATTTACATAAGTTTGAATTTCCGCGGCTTTTAATTGAGACGAGATGTTTACATCAAAACCGTCTGTATAAAATGAAGGCCCCATTAATTTATTCGCTTTGAGCGCAGAACGATCCAATGGTTCCCCAGGAAGATTTGTTATAAACTCTGTATATTTTATATTTAATGTGGTATTAATATCATTCATACCTTGTTGAATACCGCCATGTGCAATTTGAATGTTAGTGTTACCTAATGTTTTTACAAGAGGTTGATTGCCCTGACAACAATATTGTAAATAAGGTATATATGCTGTTGTAACAAGGTTGTTTAATTGTTCAATATCTGATTTATCATGAATGTCCTTTTCTGCGACTCCGTATGATTTCGTATACAAATATTTAATACGTAAACTTTCTTTTTTATAAATGATGTTATTTTTAAGACCATGTGGGAAATTAAAAACGGGTTCTGCCACAATAAAAGAGTTATACATTTAAAAAAAAAGATTAACATTTAAATAGTGCTAAAATATAAATTCTATTAAGATACCATATCAAAATTATTAAAAATAATCTCCACATATTCTTTATATATAAGAGTCTAGACATCTTGGAACCGCATATCGTGGTAAGAATGGAATTACATATTGTGGTAACTATTTTATTAGATTACAACAACAGTACTATTAAAGATTGGGCCACGGGTAGATGTCTAAACAAACAAATAAAAAACATTATTGACACAAAACAATATGAAAAAGCAGCCTACGGAAGAAGAACATTTTTAAAAATAAATCAATGTTCTATTTGTGAAAAAATGGCACGAGCAAAGGATTTTGACATGTTGAATTACAACCAATTTGATAGAATGTATACTTACCATATTGTACATTGTCGCCATTGGCGCTGTCATGTTTCTGCAGTATACTCCATGTTAGACCATTGTGCAAGTATCAACATGTATATATTAAGACAGCCCTTTCAAAATCATAAAGAGGTCAGTATTCCACGGTCAGATGGTTCTATTACACAAGGAGAATGCGTAAATACAGCAGTAATCAAAAGAGATGGAAAAAATTATGTTTATACGTATTGGTATGACGACAATGGCGACCATTTTACAAAGTTAATACCGTTAAAACATTATACAGATGTTCCGGTTGAAGTGTATTAAAATAAAAGTGGTTCCGTTTCCGTATAATGAAAACATTTCATTTCGATGGATTTACTTTCCATGGTTTGCTTATTTCTTTTGTTTCGTTTGTTTCGTTTACTTTTATTTGTGGATAAATTTGTTTGTCTTATGGACTCAATAGTATTCCATATATTTTCTTGTGATTCTGTTAGAAGTTTTGCTAATTCAATTTTATAATTTGTTAGTAATTCGTCATAATCAACTCCTTGAGTTTCAGATGTTTTTTCCTTTGTTTCTTGCTCTCGAAGAGCCATGTCAATGAAATTCAATGCCCTATATTTTTCATCCCAATGTGAAATATAGTCGTGTAATTTTCGTTGAAGATTGTCGTACTCTTTTGATGTTTCTTCGAGTGGTGTTAAAAGAAGATTTCGTTTTAAAATACCACAACAATCCCAAGGCCAAGCTATCCATTTTAAATATGTACTGAAAAAACGCCATAAAAATAAAATATAAAATGCTGCGATTAAACAGGTTAATGTCAATGCAATAGATACATATTCAGGTTCAAACGATGATAATGTATTGACACTGGCATTAAAAACCGGGTTCATCGCTGCCATTCTTGAATCGCCGCCGATATAAAAATTAGAAAGGCCCAAGCCAACATAAACCATGGATAATATTGTAAATGGAAATGTGAGAAAAGACAAGAAAAACGTAATCACCACAAACGCAAAACTTTTACTGATACTTTTCAGCGATTTGGGGTCAAATGTACGAAGACCTTTTTTCGACATTAAACCTGCCGAAAACTTTGCTTCCGATTCGTAAATAAGCATGGATGTAAAAAAAGATTCAACAACAGAACAAACGGAAATTAACATGGTAAATACACATGAAATAACAAACATGTCAATTTTCCACTTTACCTGGTTTTCCGTATTACCCAATAATGCACCAAGTGTCCCTGATGTTACAATTAACATCAATGTGGCTACCAAAGATACTTGGTTCATTAATTGGGTGTAATCTGATAGAATACAAGTGATTCGTTCTTCTAATTCGTTTTTTAATGAAACCAACTGTTGAATATTCTCGAATATTTTATCAAGATATTTAGACTTTGTTATCATATCAAATACCACTGCATCTCTTTGTATTTCAAACAATGACATTATATTCGCACTTAACATTGCTTTTTCTGTTAATGAGACGGAAGCAGAAGAATTTATTTGAGATTGTATCATTGAACCAACACTTAATAATCCACCAATAACGGCAGCAGACAATGGCATTTTTTTTTTATTGAGTATCTTTTATAGCGTTTTTTTTAAAAGTGAGTATAAATAAACATACAGTCTCCATAAAAATGGACGTATTTACATATTCATATGATTGTCCCAGATGGTATGGGAGAAATCAAGGCACGAGAAATTTATATTTAGACCCCATGAGTACCACAGAACCCATAGAGGCCGCCAAAAAAGATGCACAGACAATATCAGGGTCACAAACGTGTGATGTACACCTGATTCAGAAATTTAGATTGGCCATTGAGCATGTTGAAACATATCCCGCAATGGCCACTACACCAATGTATAAATTTAAACAATAATATTTATTTTTACCATAAATTATGATGTTTGTGTGTATTTTTTTTATTCTGTTTTTTGTTGCGTAATTGTTTTCTTACCACTTCAAAATGTTCATTTGGCCTGAATTTGTGTTCTTCTGGACAGGTTTCAGTTTTTGCCAAACATATACACGGAGTATGTCTCGAACACTGACCTTGTCCCTTATGTAATTTACCCATATTATTATAATATACTTTTGTTCGTGTATTGAACAAAGAATTGAAATTGTTATGATGACAACCAGGTGGACTGTGCCATTGTAATTTAGGATGTACTTGTAATGATTTTAATTCCCTACCAAGAAATAAATCAGAAGCCTTTTCGCACATATATTGATTTTGTATTGTCACTGCTCCATGAGATTCACACGAATTAGATATTACACTAATTATACAATTGGTTTCTAGAGGTACTTCAGGATGTTGTAATGAGGTAACAACATTTATGAAAGACAATAATAGTACACCGATAACAACTAACATATTACATATTGTATTATTCTATTTATACTAACTTTTTATTGACACGTGTAACTATTTATAATATTTACACACGTTGTATTACAATTAGGTATTGGAGATTGTAGACATAATAAAGCAAATGGAAACGCATCTGTCCCAATTGAAACGTCGGTATTGCGAATAATAATTGAATTTAAATCCCAATAACCCGCAAAGGCTTTCGTTCCAATTGTTTGAATTGAATTCGGAATATCCACAGATGTCAATTGACAATATTCAAATGCATTATTACCGATTGAAGTGACCGAATTTCCAATATTTAACGAAGTTAATGGAGATAGTTGAAATACACCATTACCTATTGAAACGACAGAATCTGGTATTGACACTGATGTTAATTTAGTTATGTAAAATGCAAAATGAGAGATGGTTCTGAGAGAATTCGACATTGACACTGAATTTAAATTGCTTTCGGCAAACGCATGATTACCAATTGAAACGACAGAATTCGGCATAGACACCGAGGTTAAAAATATACACTCTCTGAATGCACTGCTACCGATTGAAGTGACGGAATTTCCAATTGTAAGATGTCCATCGACCAAACTATGTCCTCTACAACCAGGTTCGCTGCAATTTTTACCAATCCAATTTATTCCACATTGGCATTCGTAATCGGCAAGTTTATCGACACACTCGCCATTTTGACACGGATTTGGAGAACAATCGTCAATGTTTATTTCACAGTCTTTGCCTTCCCATCCAAGAACGCATTGACATTCATAGTCTGCGACTTTATCAACGCATATAGCATTATTCTGACATGAATTAGAAGCACAGTCGTCGATGTTGGTGTCACAGTCTTTGCCTTCCCATCCAGTAGTGCATTGACATTCATAATCTGCGATTTTATCAACACATGCACCATTTTGACACGGATTTGGAGAACAATCGTCGATGTCTTCACAAATTCTATTTTGAGTAGATGTTGGTATTTGTATTTCTCTTTGACCAAGTCCACACACTGTCCATGTAACACACTGTCCAATATCGTCTTGACTGCTAAAAGATCCATATTGACAATGTACACAGTTAAACGTTGAATTCGTATTTCCTCCGATATTGTTTGAAATATCTACTGTTATATTGGCATTCCAACCCATACCGATAGGACAAGAAGCTTCTGCACAACTTCCACCTTGCATGTTAGAAATAGAAGCATCTTTATTATATTGAAAGTTTTGAACATCACAAAGAATACAACTTGTATTCATGTAACCATAGCCAGGGTTACATGAATTACAATGGTCACCTTCATAACCTATATCACAGTTACAATTTACCAACCCGTGTCCCATATTAGTATCTGAACATGCCCCATGGCCATTACAAGATTGAGATGTACAATCGTCAATGTTTATTTCACAGTCTGTGCCTTCCCATCCAAGAACGCATTGACATTCATAGTCTGCAACTTTGTCAACGCATACGCCGTTTTGACATGGATTAGAAGCACAGTCGTCGATGTTGGTGTCACAGTCTTTGCCTTCCCATCCAGTAACACACTGACATTCATAATCTGCGATTTTATCAACACATGCACCATTTTGACACGGATTTGGAGAACAATCGTCGATGTTGGTATCGCAGATGGTACCAGAATACCCATTTACACATTGGCATTCATAGTCTGCGACTTTATCGATACATGTACCGTTTTGACACGGATTAGAAGCACAGTCGTTGATGTTGATGTCACAGTCTGTACCTTCCCATCCAAGAACGCATTGACATCCATAGTCTGCGACTTTGTCAATGCATATAGCATTATTCTGACACGGATTGGGAGAACAGTCATCGATGTTGATGTCACAGTCTTTGCCTTCCCACCCAAGAACGCATTGACATACATAATCTGCGACTTTGTCATCACATGCGCCGTTTTGACATGGATTAGAAGCACATTCGTCGATATTGGTTTCACAATTTGTACCAGAATATCCAGTAGTGCATTGACATTCATATTCTGCGACTTTATCGATACATACACCGTTTTGACACGGATTAGAAGCACAATCGTCGATGTTTATTTCACAGTTTGTACCAGAATATCCAGTAGTGCATTGACATTCATATTCTGCGACTTTATCGACACATTCACCGTGTTGACACGGATTAGAAGCACAATCGTCTATATTTTGACATCCTGTACCAAATTCAAATGAATATGTATGTTCGTATCCGTTTACATTGCAATTACAATCATGTGGTTCATTTGGTATGTATTCTCCAGGATAACATGGATTTGATGCATAACGAATTTCATAAATAAAAGACGTGTTAAAAAATTTGAATCTGTATTGAGTTCCAATGTCTGTTTCCATCTGAATAATTTCAATGTATTGTGTATGGTGTTGAAATGTTTGAGTATTATTCATCCACGTAAATTTTTTATGTTTAAACAGTATGGAATCATCCGTCGAATTATAAATAATTCGATATATGTCCGTATTAAAATCTGAATATTGTTTTAACACATTCAATGGGTGAGTTCTTTGGCCGTCAAATGGCGATTTTGCAGTTGGAGCCCGAGTGGGAATGTCATTGCTACACGTCTGGCCGCTTGCACATGTAAAACATGCCAGACTGCCATATTTTTTAGCATATGTCCCAGTTTTACACGGCAAACATCTGTCAGGCGTGTCTTGAAATGTCCCTGGCGAACACAATATACATTTTTGACCATCCCATGAGTGTCTTATTGGACATCGCGAAGGTATTCCTTTAAGACAATATCTATATATATTGTTTGTTGCTTGTATAAGTTCGCCTAATTTGAAGGTATTATCGACGCACCCGCATGATTGTTCGTGTGGAGTTATGCCGTTAATTCCTGTACATATTGGAATAATTTTTTTGTCCATATTGTTGAATATCATGTAGTTGTTTATGATTGTTTCTTTGTTTAATTGAGAAACACATGCTTTTTTAAACTGTATATGTTCCACGCCATTTGATATAACGTATAAATTTTTGCCTTTTGATATTTGAATTGCAATTTGTTCACGAGGTTGTTTAAGTTCCCAATTAAAATTATTTTCCGATTCTTTACGCTGGTATGGTGTTACTAATATGTCACCACATGCGCATTTCGGTATATTTTGGGCACATTTTTGTCCATTTTGAAATAATGTGTTTTTTCCAAAATGATTCTCTCTTTTGAAACAATCTTCGTTACATTTTGGGACATTGTTACAAGTGTCCGATGGCAAAATGATATTTTGGTTACTACAAATACATGTTGTAGTGTCGATCCCATTCACAGTATTTGAATCATCTACTGTAAATATTGAGGCCTGGTTCCAATTGAATATATCCATTACACTATTAAATTCTTTTTCGAAACACTCTTGGCCGGCGTTTAGTTGTTTCATTTGACGTTTCAATATATTATAAAGTTTTGTTTTAAAATCTTCTATTTGAATCCTTGACCAATCTGAATGAGTGCGAGGTCGAAAGGAAATATATCGCTTGTCGTTTTTTGACAATATGTCTAAAGAAAGCAATTGTTCTTTCTCTGGGCCAATTAAATTTGCTAAATGTTGTTTGGGCGTATTGGATATTTTTTTATAATAAAGTTTTTCTGTAATTTCGCCATAATCGTGCCATTTATAACACCAATTGCCCCACCACCAAATGTAAAAACATCTGTTTTTTAAACTAGGTTCTTTTGTCCAATGTTTAATTATGGTTGGTTTAGTGAATGCTTCTGTTTTGACCGTTGAAGAAAATTGGTTTAACCATTTTGTAACTAACGTTGGCGTAGAATCTGGTGTAATACTATACATATCTTTATTTGTACTAAACCAATTCATAGAACATGCTTTAATACCTTTAGCATTTTCAATATTGGAATGTGGACATTCTTGATAATGATGATTTATGAAATTATCATTCACGTTTTTATATTGTGAATTTTGATTTAATAAATCAGTGTCCAACACGGTGTTATTTATTATATTCGTCTGGTTCAATTTCGTCTGGTTAACATCTTCATTTTCAAGAGTGGCATATTTTATGTTTATATCTTTATGATTGGAATTGTCTTCATGATTGGAATAAAGTTGTATTTCTGGACACATTGAAGAACCTGTTATACAAACACACGGATAATAATCACTGCACGTGCCTTCTCCTGCAAAAGCATTATATTGGTCATCATAATATTGAGTTGTTCTTCTATTAAAAAAAGCTTGGTAAAAATTATGATAACAACCAGGGGGACTATGCCATTGTAAAGATTTATCTACTTGTCTTTTTGGAACAGACCTATCTAAATATTTGACGGCTGCTTTATCACATGAGTCTTTGTTATCTATAGTTTCAAACCCATGGAAATCACAAGAATGTGACGTTATACTAATTAAACAACCCAATTGTGGGTCTTTTATAAACTGTTTTTTTTCTGCATTCACCACATATAATAATATAAATAAAACAAACATTTATTAAAAATATATGACTTTTATACAATATTTATTTAAATAATTTTCTACGTTTAGATGATTCAATGATAGATGCCCGCCCCCGTTTATTTTGAATAATAGCGTGGTTATCGTATATACTTGTGTCGCGGTGTTGGCCGGGTTCGTGAGTTATAAAAAAACACGTGCGTGCTTCGTCTTCATCGCACCAATCGCGAAAAGCCCGCTGGACAGCGCGAATTCCTTCTCCGTCCATAGAAGTACAAGCTTCGTCCATAATCAGTAATGGGAATTGGTATGTACCGAGGTCTCTCCATGCCATGAATGATGCCAACTGTGCGCGTCGCCATTGACCTCCTGATAACACTCCAGTATGGCTGGCCCATTTAAAATGCCGATGTAAACGTTCTTTTTCATCGAAAGAAACTTCTAAAGAGATGTCGTTTGAATTAAAAAATATCTGTAACCATTTTGTGTTATAAGTGGCCAGTTTTTGTACAGTGCGTTCCATTGCATAGGTTTGAATACCTCTATTTCCTGACCATTTGCAAATAGATGTCCATTTAGCATTTTGTTGGTGCGTTTTGTCAATGTCTGATTCTAACTTTGAAATTTTTTCTTTCAGAGTTGTTGTTTCTAGATGTAACTGGACAATATTGGCAAGATATGGACACGTATACTCGTTTAAAGCGTCGTGTGCTTCTTCTTTTTCTTTTAATGTAGACAGAGCACGTTCTTGCAATTCTTTGGTTTTTTCATACACTTCAATGCGTGTATTAAAAAATGTCAGTGCTCTTTCGAGTTTTTGATAATCCAGTTGGATTGTCGTTGTTTCGTTTGTTAGTGTTGTATAGATTTCTTTCATCTTTGTATATTTTTGGGCGGATATGACTTCATTCATGATTTTATCATGGGCCATTTGGCGTATTACTGTATCGTCATGCCTTTTTTTATCATCAGAATGTTTTTTTTTCGAAATGATTAATGCTTCTTTACACGATTCGACATCAGAACGTAGTTTAACAGTATGCTTTTTACGTTCTTGTGGTTCTCCGAAAGTTCTATTACACGTTTTACACGTTCCTCCGTCTATAAACAGTTTTAATGCTTCTTTAGATTGTTGATATTTTTCATTTCTTGAAATGTAAGCAGAAAATGACTGATCTGTTTTATCTTTCAGTATTTCGAGGTCTTCTGTTTTTATTTGTTCCAAAGCATCTAGTCTTTCTTGTAACTCTGTCTCAGAATATGTTAACCATTTTTTTGGAAGATTCTTGATTAAATTTTCCATGGTATACTTTGTTCGTATGGATTTTTCATACTTTTCGTTGTATAATTGTTTAAGATTACTTAAATCAGTCTGTGCGCTTTCTGGTGGCATTTCTGGTCTTATTAGTTGTTCGGATAATATTGGATCTATTTTTTCTTTATATTCTTCCAAATGTTCGAAAGATTCTTCTATTTTTCGTTGGTGTTCATCTAACCATTTATTTTTTCGATTTATAAAATTCAACAATCGTGTCTCACTGTTCTCGAATAATTGAATTTGCATTTTAAGAGTAGAAGAAAGTGACGTTAACAGTGATTTCGATTCTTTTAATTCAAGTTTAGACCATTGAAACAAATCTTCCCAAATAGTAAGATTTGCAATTTTTTTAATTTCGTTTTTCGCCTGAGCTTCCGACACTTCTAACCATCTAGATACGGAAGATTGACTCCAGACACTATTTCTTAATAACCAATCGCATAAACCAGAAGAAGACATGTTTTGCAACCCAAATATATTTGAACCAATTGTATTTTGAGTTGCAGCAATAGTTGCCTTCGTCAGGTCTGTGCCATTTAAACTAACATACAACTCGTGTTTACGCTTGGGAGATGTTTCAAGAACACGTGTAACTGCCCAAACGCACCGGTCTACCGTCCCGGTTACTGTTACTGAGGTTTTACCCACTGATTTATTTACAATAGATGTTTTATCATCTCCAAACAATAATGCGGCACGACCATCTGTAATTCCAGTCATTGCCCATAACCAAGCGCCCGCAGTTACCAATGATTTACCCGCTCCATTGGAAGAATCTTCACGGTCATTTTTTCCAGATACTAATGTTAAACCATTTGAAGTTAAGGGTAAATTCACCGGGCCAATAAATGGTCCAAATCCTTCAATTTGAATACGTTCGGGAATAACTCTTTTCACATCTTGGTTATTATTGCCACGGTGTTTGGATAACCATTCTATTGTATCATGCCATGCTTCCGATTCTTTATCAATAGAATGTAAATTACCATATTCTTCAAACAATTCTTTATTTGTCAATGTTCCAACATTTTTGATACGAGTTGAAATAGGCTTTGATAATTGTTTTAAAACAATTTCAATGCCTTTTGACTGCAATTCTTCTACAAGTTTTGTAATCATTCCATCAGGTTCAGACATTGTAATGGATACCCTATCTTCTTTTTTAAGGATAGAGGACCGTTGAATAAGTTCACTTGTAGTCCATTTGAATTGCTTCCTGCCAATATCCACAGGAATCGTTTCTGTAATACGATAATTTTCATTTAAAACAATAAATTGTTTTTGGTCTTCTGCTTCGGACAATGTCAATTGATATGGACTTCCAATATATTGAATATTCCCGTGGCCTTGTGGAGTGTGATAATGTCCAGAATAAACCGGCACGTCTTTGGGAAAGGAACTCTCATTCACACCTTCCGTTGACAATCGCGCATGTGACAGTTTAAAACCAATAATATCAAAATGACCAAAAATAACCTTGGCATCCGCATTTTCAGCCAATATATGGTTAATAGTTTCCACAGAACGCCTCCAAGGGACCCAGAGTTCGTCTCCTATGCGCGTTGGCTCGTCGATTACTTTAATAAGCGGATTTGTATGCGGCAGAAATGCCAGACCATGTTCGGTTTCGGCCGCATCAAACATATCATGGTTACCCACCAACATAATAAGCGGTATTTTCCATTCTATCGAAAAAAAACGCAACAACGTGTTTAAAATATCAACAGGCAATGTCCCTTTATTATAAACAGTGTCGAAAAAATCACCCAGGAAATATACTGGACAATTGCGCGCAAGTGCTTCCGAATGCACACGTCTCAACACTTCCATACATGTATCCAATGTTTTTGCCGACAAATGAAGGTCGCTAAACAATAAATACATTTGTTTGTTGGTTTGATACTTATATAATACTATTGTGCAAGATTATGCGTGGAATAGTTTGTATGCCAAATGTTCTAAATAAAAACAATAATAACGACATGTTCCATGATACATGGCATCAAGTCATTGACTTTCTAAATATAAAAGATAGAAATACGCATCTAAGAACGTGCAAAGACGCACTAACAATGTCAAAGAATCACGGATGGTTAGTTTTATGCCATAAATTAATAGGAAATACGCATATATTTAAAGTAGACCGTTATAAACAATTATTAAACACAAATTCTGCAAATATCATCAAGGAATATGTCCGAGCCAACTGGTTTTTTTTTTACTGTTGTTCAGGTTCATTTTTATTGACCCATTGTCGTCCAAATCCCCATACATTATATTACAATGGACAAATATTTAAATGTTGGTCACCTTCTGTTCGTATTAACCATTGCAGATGGTCGTCCAAAGATATACAACAAAATAAAATATATGCTACATTTTCGGCCGCATATCATCCTGAACATGGTCAATTTATACATTGGATAGGTTATATGAAACACAAACTAGAAATATGTATACCGATTCAGACAGAAACCATTTTTCACGGGTTGTCTGGGACATCCGTGTACGATAGAGTAAGATTACCATTGGACGGATATTTGCGTATTTTAATGTCATTTTCCATTGACACATCCATTGACACATGCGTACATAAAGTCGAAATTCGAGAAATTATGTAAAACGATCATTTATGGCCGCGGCCCCGCGCGGCCATGCGCGGGGCCGCGGCCATAAATGATCGTTTGACGAATCTTAGAAAATAATTAAATTTTATATAGTGTAGTATATAATCATATAAATTTATATGAAGACATGTTTTGGTTAATATTGTTGTTTTTCG
>Ga0228638_1000263_pt1 | contig 22399 bp, 19 predicted proteins | sample 48DmetaG_FD_182704 | JGI IMG/M metagenome (GOLD analysis project Ga0228638, IMG submission 182704) | Seawater microbial communities from Monterey Bay, California, United States - 48D | ecosystem: Environmental > Aquatic > Marine > Coastal | place: USA: California | collected 2016-10-31 | reverse complement strand
TTACAATCATTCGAAAACTAGCTCCGCTACTTTGGCGGTAATCCCCGCCTGTTGAACCGGTAGTATAACCATTTCCTCCTCGTGGGAGTGGCCCGACGTTTAATTTTTCCGAAAATATATTATTGGCAACCTTCCCTAAGGCATGAGTTATAAAACTGTGTTTATTCTTTACTTGTCCATACTGCCATTTTTTCGGATCCTCTCCCAGCCTACTTTTAAGATTAGCGACAGCTTTACTAAAAGTATTATGTAAAAAAAGATCTCGTTCTAAGGGTCCTAAAAACATATTTTTAGGTTCTTTAATCCATTCAATAATACGTTTAAGCTGTAAAGAAGATATATAAGGTTTAGCTGACTCAGGAATAAATCTATCGCTAGCTTCACGAATGATTTCTTTTTCCCATGATACATATATACTTGCAGCAATGGAATTTGGTTTCAATTGGTAATCCCATTCAAATAAATCTTTCAAAATTTCTTTATCAAAATCATTCTGTGAAATGTTTTCAAGAAATGGGACTAAGGTTCTTGCAGGTAAAGAAGTGACATCTACCTGAAGGGCTTTCATATCCTCCACATTAAAATCATTTCTTCGGCTAAGCACTTCATCAATCCGCTCACCTCGATATGGATCTGACCAAGTGTAACCTATAGCATCCCATCTGGTATAATTAGAAGGAGTAATATTTTGATTTGCTGTTGCGATATAGCCCTTCTCCGGGTTTGAAGAATTTGGTTTTTCTAAAATTGGTAAGTATCCACCCCATTCGTAAGATCCGTTACCTGGAACAGGGACAAGCCCACTAAAGGTTTCTCTTATTGGTGCAATTCCAACAGCTTGCCAACCAATATTACCTTCTCGATCTGCCCATACCATATTTTCTCCAGGGATATTACTAAATGAACAAGCGAACTTAAATTCTTCCCAATTTTTAGCCTGATCCATTCTTAGCGAAGCGAGATAGGGCGAACCTCCAGGCTCTAGCCAAGCACAGCGAACAGCAAAAGCCTTCAAAGCTTTTTTATTTAGATAAGTTACAGGGCCGTGAAGAGTGTAATAGAGCTCAACTTCCTTATCTTCGGCTCCTTTAACAACAATTTTTTCTTTAATTATTTTAAAATCTCTCCACTTACCTTGATAATTATATTGGAGTGGATTTTTAGGATTTAATTGGTACTGGTAAAGATCCTCGCCGTCTGTTCTAAACACAGTTAAACCCCACGCACCGTATTGATTGTGCCCAATGGAAATTCCAGGAATTTCAGGCTCTCCTCCTCCTATAACATTCCACCCTGGGGCTACTAAATGAGCCATATATCTCAGTGAAGGAATAGCTATTGTTCGATGTGGATCGTTCGCCATGTAAGTATTTCCATCTATTGTTTTACTTCCATTAAGTACCCAATTATTGCTGCCAATTGCTAAGGAATCTTTCGATAATCCATTGTATTGATTAACATAATCAATACCGTCAGGACCTCTATAAATTGAGTCAAGATGTTTTGCTTGAAACTGAATATTTTTTCTAAAGGCATTATAGGGCGCTAATATATCTTCAAAAATTAATTCTTGATCTATTTTATTGTCTAAAGTGATTTTAGGTTCTTTAGGATGAAACCAAATTAGATCTTTTACCTTTTGAGGTCCTAGCTTAGCAACTGCTCTTCCTATTTGAAGTTCTTCTACAATATTTCCCAGTAGACCTTGATGTCTCGAGATAACAACCTCAGCTGTCCATTTCTGAGGTAAAATATTCATCATTTTAAATGGAAGAGGAAGCTTTTCAGGAGTTTCTAATATTTCAGTAATATATTGATTTACTCCTTCTACATAAGCCCCAATAATGACTTTTCCTTGAGGATGATAATGATTTAATTCCTCCGTTAGGTCACCTCTAAATTTAAAAAGGCGAGCTCCGATATCACGATTTATTTCCTCTGCCCCTAAAATTTCTGCAACTGAACCTGTAGCTTGTCTCCGCCATATTTCAAATTGGAATAAACGATCTTTGGCAGCAGCATAACCCTGAGCGAAAAATAGATCGTGTTGGTTTTGAGCATAAATATGGTTTATTCCCCACTGATCTCTCAATATTTCAACTGATTTTTGTAAACCATCAATTTGAATTTGATCAGAAAGCAGCGAATTCCCAAATCTGGAGCAACTTAGAAAAAATGAAAAAAAAGCAAGAAGGATAAAACTTCTCATCTAAGATTGTTTTTAAAGTGCATTAGAAGCTTTAATAAAACGGGTATTTAAATCGACATTGTCCATGTCTTTGTCTAAAGGAAACATTGGCCTTTTGATTCGTTTGTGACCAAGACGGGCTAAATCTTGATCCACACCTCCTGGGGTAAGGGCCATAATCCAGTCCCCGCGAATATTATATAATTCAGGAACCAAATAACCAATTTTTACAACAAGAATATCTGCTCCTTTTGGGTTAAGTCCTAACTGGGTAAAGTCTTTCTCTCTATGATAAGGTTTTCGTTTTTTAGTAACAATGACTCTAATACTTCCTACTTTAACTACCACTTCCGTTTCTGCATGTATATCTCCGTGATGGATAGCTTCAACTATTCCCTCTAATAGAATAGGGGGAGCAAATCGATTATCTACTTCGGCACCTACCTTAGCGATAACTTTATTATTTACCCCAACTTTTAATGCTGATTTGATCATTTCTGGACCTGGAATAGAGGCATAAATAAGTTCTGGACCAGAATCTTTTTTAAAAGCTTTATTATTTAATAATTCTCGCAAAGTCCAAGTAACATCTCCAGCACCTCCTGCAGTTGGGTTATCACCCATATCACTAATGATATAGGGTTTTTTATCTGATTTTAAAGCATAAGATAAACTAGTTTCGAGGGTGGCAGTTGGAGCCACAAATTTGAATTTTTTACGGGCATCCCAAAAATCTTTTGCCAAACTTTCAGCACTTTCACTTACCTCTTTTTTATTATCACCAGTAACCATGACCACAGCATGATTTCGAGGTTCGTCTGCCCAAGCATATCCAACCCAAATTGCAGCATCTATTACCCCCTTTTTTTCTGTCATAGGATGCACCTTAGCATATAAGCTTTTACCTGGGTCAATACGTGTACTAGTCTTTTCTCCAGGAAGTAAAATAGGGACAGGAATCCAAGCCTTGAATTTGGGTCTTCCTTTCCCACTAATTAATCTTTCTAATAGGTTGTCAACAGCTCTTTGCTTTGACTCTAGTGCGTCTTCATGAGGGGCCATTCGATAGCAGGTAATTAAATCCGTGTTCTCTGCAAGACGCTTAGAAACATTTCCGTGGAGATCCATGGAAGTAGAAATAAGAGTTTCAGTACCTATAATAGACCTTATTTTTTGAATAAAATCACCTTCGGGATCGCCAATGCCTTCAACACTCATAGCACCATGGATATCAAAAAAAAGACCATCTAAGGGTAATTCTGTCTTAAGCATAGCTAAGGTCTTTCCTACAAGAGAATCATATGCTTTTCGTGTTACGATACCACCTGGCAGAGCATGCCCTCGTAATGTAGGAGCCCAATTTGCAGCTTGTCTTTGAGGACTATCTTGTTTCAAAAAAGGATAATAATCAAAAACAGCATCACCCTCTCTTGCTAAAAATGCATCAGCTTCAGTTTTAGCCGGAGAGAAAGTACTTGACTCAATAGCCAAGCCCGCAATAGCAATTTTAGGATTTTTTGGTAAATGGGAATTGCATTGAATTAATGTAATACACAAGACAATTAAGAAGAGATTAGATCTAAAATGTAAAAACATAAGAAAATTATTTTAATTTAAAGATATAACTTTAATATACATTTATTATTAGGCATAAGTCTCAACCTAAAGTTTTCTGATGAAATTTATTTTGATCAAAAAGCTTCTTTTTTATTAAATGGTTATCTTGAAATTTGAAAAGAGTTTTTAATAAACAATATTTAATTACAAAATGAAACAAGTTTTCTATTGGTCTTTAGTAGCTGCTTTTGCAGGATTACTTTTTGGCTTTGATACAGTAGTAATTTCTGGAGCAGATAAGAAGCTTCAAAGTTTATGGGGCTCTTCAGATGCTTTCCATGGAAGTGTAGTAATGGCGATGGCTTTGTGGGGAACAGTTGCAGGAGCATTATTTGGCGCTTTTCCAACCCAAAGGTTAGGGCGTAAGAAAACTTTACTGTGGGTAGGTGTCTTTTATTCTGTATCCGCAATAGGATCTGCTTTAGCAAATGATCCTTTCAGTTTTGCAATTTTTAGATTTATTGGGGGTTTAGGAGTGGGCGTTTCCACTATTGCAGCTCCTGCATACATCTCCGAAATCGCTCCAGCAAAAGATCGTGGACGGTTAGTTGGATTGTATCAATTTAGCTTGGTATTGGGAATTTTATTGGCCTTTGTTTCAAATTATTTATTAAGTGAAATTGGTGAAAATGCTTGGCGCTGGATGATGGGGGTTGAAGCATTCCCTGCTATTTTTTATACACTATTGTGTTTTCGTATTCCAAGAAGTCCTCGCTGGCTTATTTCAAGTGGTTTACTTGATGAAGCTAAAACTGTTTTTATGCAAATTGACCCTGAAGGTTCATTTGATCAATTGGTTAATGAGATCAACGAAAATTCAAATAAAACAAGTAGTGAAGAATCCATTTTTGATACAAAGTATCGCTTTCCGTTAAAATTAGCATTTTTGGTGGCTTTTTTTAATCAGCTGTCCGGAATCAATGCGTTTTTATATTATGCTCCAAGAATTTTTGAAGAAGGAGGATTAGGGGAAAGCACATCTTTGCTTAGTAGTATTGGAATTGGGGTTACAAATCTGATTTTTACATTTGTAGGGATTAGTTTGATTGATAAACTTGGACGAAGAAGCTTAATGTATTATGGTTCATTTGGATATATTATTTCTTTGAGTCTAGTGGCATGCGCCTTTTTCTTTGAGTGGGGAGGACTATTAATCCCAGTTTTCTTATTTCTTTTTATTGCAGCACATGCCATAGGACAGGGAGCTATTATCTGGGTTTATATTTCTGAAATCTTTCCAAATCATCTTAGAAATTCTGGACAATCGTTTGGTGTAAGTGTCCATTGGGTATTAGCCGCTATAATCCCCTCTTTTGTGCCGCTTTTGTTTGCAAGTATCGGACCAGGAGTTGTATTTTCAATTTTTGCTATTTTCATGGTTTTTCAATTAATTTTTGTGCATTATATGATGCCAGAAACACGTGGAATTTCTTTGGAAGAGTTAAGTAAGAAATTAATTTCTAGCAAAAAGAATGTATAGGATAATATTTGAAAGTGAAAATAAAGTCTTGTGGATACTAATTTTTATGATATTGTCTTCCTGCATGAGCAAAGATAAAAGACCGGAAAAAGTTTTTATAAAAAACGAAAATTTAGACGAAAAAATGTATCGTCCATCCCTCCATTTTTCTCCAAAAAAAAACTGGATGAATGATCCCAATGGGATGTTCTATTATAAAGGTAAATATCATTTATATTTTCAACATCATCCGTATTCAAATGTATGGGGACCAATGCATTGGGGCCATGCGATAAGTAAAGATTTGATTAGTTGGGAAGAACAACCCATAGCACTTTTTCCAGATAATTTGGGAACAATTTTCTCAGGCAGTGCCGTAGTTGATCATAATAACACTTCTGGATTTGGAACACAAATAAACCCTCCAATTGTAGCAATCTATACAAACCATAATGCAAATGAGGCAAATGAGGGGTCTATAAAATTCCAAAATCAAAGTATTGCCTACTCATTAGACGAAGGACAAACTTGGACAAAATATATTAACAATCCTATTATAAAAAATCCCGGAGTTATAGATTTTAGAGATCCCAAAGTTATTTGGTATGAAAAAGATCAAAAATGGATTTTGACTTTAGCAGCATCTCAGATTACTCAATTCTACGAGTCTAAAGATTTAAAAGAATGGAATTATTTATCATCTTTTGGGGAAGGAATTGGGAATCATAATGGAGTTTGGGAATGTCCAGATCTTTTTGAACTTCCTGTTAGGGGAACTGATCAATCCAAATGGGTACATCTTGTGAGTATAAATCCAGGAGGGCCCAATGGAGGAAGTGCAACACAATATTTTATTGGAGATTTTGATGGTAAAAAGTTTGTTATTGATAATGACTTTGAAACTCAAATGAAGAATAAACATGATTTTTGGACTGATTTTGGAAAGGATAATTATGCTGGTGTAACTTTTTCAAATTGGGAAAGTGATAAAGGCGGTGTTTTATTATTGGGGTGGATGTCCAATTGGCAATATGCAAGTAAAGTTCCAACGAATACTTGGAAAAGCTCAATGACTTTGGGAAGAGAGTTAGAGTTATATAAGACCAAAGAGAATTTTTATCGTTTAAGATCAATTCTAAGTTCAAACTTGGATGATTATGAATCAATGGCAATAGAAAAGCAAGGCGAATTAATAAAAGAAAATATAACCTTAGTTTCAAAAAAAACTATTGACCTCTCCACTGCAAAAGTTCAAATAAAAATAAGTGGTTTAGAGGATACTGAATATACTTTTGAGATTGCCAATAGTTCAGGAGATAAATTAGTTTTTGGATATGATCATAAAGAACTTTTATTTTTTATTGACAGAAATCAATCTGGAAAAACTAAATTTTCAGATAAGTTTAGTAAAAAACCTTCTTTAGCCCCAAGACTTGTAAATAAACAAACCTTGGATATTGAATTTGTACTAGATAAGGCATCAATTGAAATATTTTTTGATGAAGGAAGAACGGTGATGACCGAAATATTTTTCCCAAATGCACCTATGGAAACATTAAATTTAAAAACTTCAGCATCAAATTCGATTATAGACTTCTTTAAAGTTCAAGAATTAAAAAATAATAAATAATAATGAAAATAAGCTTTCATAAGGTAGAATTAAAAAAGCGTTTTCCTTTAGCAATAAGTAGGGGGGTACGTTATAATTCAGAAAATATTTTTGTGCGTTATGAAAAAGATGATTTGGTTGGGTGGGGAGAGGCTGCTCCGGGAAATACTGAAGGAGCAAGCACCCCAGAAGCTGTAATAAAATCTTTAAAATATTTTATTGATTCTGGAATTGAAAAAGAGTCAATCCAAGGATTATATGACAGGGCTCAAGAAATGGAAATACCCCCTTGTGCTTATGTAGGTTTGGACACTGCTCTTTGGGATTGGACTGCAAAAAAGGCTGGATTACCATTATATCAAATGTTGGGATTTCCAAAGGCACATACGCCTACTTCTGTAACTATTGGTATTAATCCTCCAGAGGTTGTTAAAGATCGTATTCCTCTTATTTTAGAGGGGACATCTGTAAAGTCTTTGAAAATCAAATTGGGCTCCCCTAAGGGAATCGATTCAGACAAAGAAATGTTCCAGCAGGTAGTTGAAAGTACAAAAAAATATAACGTAAAGATAAGGGTAGATGCGAATGGGGGATGGGATGTGCCTCAAGCGAAACAAATGATGCAATGGCTTGCAGATCATAAAGTAGACTACATTGAACAACCATTAAAAGAGGGAGAGGAAGAAAGATTAAAGGAACTTTATAAAAATCGACCTCTTCCTATTTATGTGGACGAATCTTGTCGTTTTTCTAATAGTATTCCAAGCTTTGCGAAATACGTAGACGGTGTTAATATGAAACTGATGAAATGTGGAGGAATTACAGAGGCTATGAGAATTATAGCAACTGCACGTGCTCATGGATTAAAAACTATGATTGGGTGTATGAGCGAGTCTTCTATTGCAATTGCTGCTGCTGCTGCACTTACGGGCGGAATAGATCACATCGACCTAGATTCACATTATAATCTTGCACCAGATCCAGCAATTGGTGCACCTATGGTAGAAGGAGTTACCATGCCAATAGAAAAACCAGGCCACGGGGCAGAATTAAAATCGGAATTTTATGCTTAAGTCAAATGAAAGAGTCACCGTTTATATGGAAGGTCATATCGATAGTGACTATGGCAAAATGGGTACTGGTGTTGTTAGGTATTTAAAAAACCCGATTGTTGGGGTAATAGACAAAACCCATGCAGGTAAATCTATGAAAGATTTTATCGATATCGAAAGAGAAATACCTATTATTGAGAATGTTAATAGAGCTATAAGCCTAGGTGCAGAAGTACTGGTTATAGGTATCGCTCCTTCTGGAGGAAGGATTCCTGATAGCTGGAAACCTATTATCAAAGAGTCTATTAAATCAGGACTAAGCATAGTTAATGGCCTTCACGATTTATTATTACCTGAATGGAGAAATATTATTAATCGTGGTAAACAATGGATTTGGGATGTCCGTGTCCCACAATTTACCCCAACTATTGCAACAGCGAAGGCATCATCGTTATCTAATAAAAGAGTACTTTTCATAGGAACTGATATGGCTGTTGGGAAAATGACTTCTGGCCTAGAACTTTATGAAGACTTATTACAGAGGAGGGTAAAAGTTGGCTTTATTGCTACAGGTCAAATAGGGATTACCATAATGGGGAGAGGAATTCCATTAGATGCTTTTAAAATAGATCACGCCTGTGGAGCTGTAGAACAGATGGTAATGGAAGATGCAGATAAAGAAATTTTGATAGTCGAAGGGCAAGGATCTTTACTTCATCCAGGCAGCTCTGCAACCCTACCCCTGATGCGTGGAAGTTGTCCAACTCATTTAATCCTATGTATTCGTGCTGATAAAATGACATTAAGAAGTCCAAAAAATATAATAATCCCAGATTTAAAAAAATTCATTGCTTTAAATGAAGATCTCGCAACTGTTGTAGGCACCTATCCTAGAGCTAAGGTGATTGGAATTTGTGCAAACACTAGTATGCTATCCAAGGAAAATGCAAAAAACTTTATTTATAGCATTTCAGAAAAAACTGGGGTTGAGACTACAGATCCGGTTCGTTTTGGGGTATCTGGTATTTCAAATCTATTACTCAAGGCTTAATACATCTTTGTACGATCAACCTGATTTGGTAAAGAAAGACCTTTTTCAAGCCGGCTAAAGCAATTTAAAACTTGACGGGTACTCTCTTTAGGATATGTTAAGCTAGCAACATGAGGAGTAATTTTAACTTTAGGATGATCCCATAACGGACTTGTTTTTGGTAAAGGTTCTTTCTCAAAAACATCCAAAAAAGCTCCCGAAAGCAAACCCTTGTCCAAAGCTTTAACAATATCTTTTTCAACTTGAACATTCCCTCTAGAAACATTGATTAAGTAAGTAGGTTCTTTTAATTTTTTAAATAATTCATAATTTAAAAGACCGTGTGTTTTTGGGGTGTATGGTACAGTGCAAACCAAGACATTAATTTGCTTTATAAATTCAATAAATTCATTTCCAGCGTATGAGGGGAAGTCTGTTTTTTTTGGAGAATTTGAGTAGCCAAAAACCGGAAATCCTAAATGATGAATTTCATTGGCAGCATGCATTCCCAGATAACCAATTCCTAAAACACCTACTTTTACTGGGCGCTCAGTAAATTCAAATTGAGACCAATGTTTTTTATTTTGAGAAGCTTGAAATTCGTACCAAGACCGGTGATGATTTAAAAGTGCCATTAAAATATAATTAGTCATAGAAAATGCCATTTGAGGATCAACGACTCTACAAATTGGAATATGCCCCGGTATTGTGTCGTCTTTTAGTACGTGATCAACTCCAGCACCCATAGAAAAAATAAGTTTTAAATTTTTAAAGGCAGTGAGTGAGCCTTTTGGTTGACACCAAACCATAGCACACTCAACTTCCTCAGGATATTTAGTATCTAAGCCGATAACTAGAGGAATATGAGGAGCAATTTTCTCAAAATTTTGTTTCCATTCTTTAGTTGGTACCGGCGGTGCTATAATTGCAAATCGCATAGATTAAACATTTCTAATTCTACTTTAAAGATAGACTAAATTTGATTTTTTCTATAAAAACAAAGAATATGAATTACGTACTTTCTGGGTGCATTAGAATTAGATAATTTATTTACAGTGATAATCTGCAGCTCGAGTTGCTATTTGATTATTTGGTTTCACATTGACTTTATAACCAAGAGAGTTCGCCCATCCTTTTGCTGCAGATATCAACTTGTGAGACTTAAAGTTTTCATCCCCGTTGAAATCCATATCGATTTCTACTTTTATTGTTATTTTTTGTGTCATCCATTCAGCTACATCAATACTATATTCAGCTTCTTTCCAGAGTCGGGTCCACATATCACGGATTATTTTCTTACTTGATCTGCTAAAAATATAGTGAACCCCCCTCGTATTCAAGCGATATGCTATAACGGTAGTATATAGGGTTTCTTTATTAACATTTTGAGAATCAGTTCCAATATGAATTTCTGCATATGGGTAATTTTTAATGACCTCTAGAGTGTGATTTACAGGATCTATACGATCCCCCTTGATATTTTTAAAAAGTAACATAATTGACCTCTAAATTAAAAATACTATTTTGGTAAGAACTATATATTTTCTGATTTATGACTGAGCTTCTTTTTAATATTTGCAATATCACAATTCTGATTGTTTGGGCTGCAATTCTCTTTTTTCCAAGAACTAGCTTTTCTAAGCTGTTAATAAGCTTTCCATGGATTCCTTTGGGCATTAGTTTTCTATATATTTATTTTATAATTATTTCTGGGGGACTTGCAGATGCAGATTTTTCATCACTGGACGGGATATTGAGTTTGTTTAAAAAAGCAACTCCTGAATCTGCTGCTGCAGGATGGTTACACTATTTAGCTTTTGATTTTTGGGTGGCTACTTGGATCATTAGACATAGTCAAAAACATGAGATAAAACATATATTTATTATTGTTCCTTTATTCTTTACTTTTATGATGGGACCTGTTGGAATTTTGATTTATAGCATCCTTTATTTTGGAAATAAAAAGCTCAAGAAGGCCAATTAAAAGAAATGTTTTGTATTAAATCAGGATGAAGTGAATTTGCTACAGGACATGATAGAGCTGCACGCTCCAATTGATTTTGAGTTTTTGTGGTAAAGTTTTTTAAAAATGTGATATCAATTATAATTTCTGTAATTCTTCGTGGTTCAACACCCATCACTTTCGTTACTGATGCAGTTGTTCCAGCCAAGTCAATTTGCATATAATTTCCTTTAATCCCCATGATCGTTAACAGGCAAGAGGCAAGTGCAGTTGCTACAGCATCTGTTGGAGAAAAACCCTCACCTTTTCCTTGATTATCAATTGGAGCATCTGTAATAAAATTGTTTTTTGAAGCCAAGTGAGTGGCATTAGTTCTAAGATCTCCTAAATATGTTATAGTACTAGTCATATTAAAATATTTTTTGATAAATAAAATTCCCTGCTTGTGCACTTAACCCCAAAAGGAAGGGATAAATAAAAAAAGATACATGAGGTCTTTAAAGCTAACCTGATTCCAAAAAGAAAGACTTTCAAGCATACCTTGAAGAAAATCATACCAGGTCTTAAACTGAATTTTAGAAGCTAATAAATTAGAAATAATTGCACCTGTAAGGATAAATCCTGTAAATAATAAACGAATCATATTCAAAAATAATCAACTTTGATTAGTATTACGTAAATTAGAAACAAACTCTAGCCATGAAATTTAGATGGGTGTTAAAAAGCATTTTATTTATAATTGCAGTTCTTTGCTTCATCGTCGTTGGGATTATGTACACCAAACTTTCTTTCATTGATTGGCCTTATCTAGTAGGAGGAGTATTTTTTTTAGTAACTGGAGTCATTGTCACAGTTAAAAAAAACAATTTTTAAAAAAAAAGATGAAAAAATTTATTTTAGGACTTATAGCCTTTATTGCATTTACACCTCTTCTAGGGCAGAGCAAAAAATCTATTAAAAATGATATCCAAGCTTCAATCGAGCGTCAGAAAGAGAAACTTATTAATATAAGTTATGCGATTTGGGAAGCAGCCGAAACATCATTAGAGGAGTTTACTTCTTCTAAACTTTTAATGGACTATGCACGCGAAAATGGTTTTGAGGTTACAGAAAATGTGGCTGATATTTCTACAGCTTTTATGGCAAGTTATGGTTCGGGGAAACCAGTAATTGGTATTTTAGGAGAATTCGATGCTAATGCCGGTATTTCTCAAAAACTTCAACCATTTAAAGAAGCAAGAATAGAGGGTGCTGCCGGGCATGGTTGTGGACATAATCTCTATGGGACTGCTAGTCTTGCAGCCGCCATAGCCATTAAAGAACAAATAGAGAAAGGAACGCTAAAAGGGAAAGTGATTTTTTATGGAACCCCAGCAGAAGAAACTATTTTTGCAAAAGTTTGGATGGTAAGAGAGGGAGTTTTTGATCAACTTGATGTTTGTATGGATTGGCACCCTGGTGACACAAATGAATCAGGGACCCAGTCTACTAAAGCACTAGTAGATTTTAGGATATCATTCAATGGGAGTTCATCTCATGCTTCATCTGATCCATGGAATGGAAGGAGTGCTGTTGACGCAATGGAACTTTATACAACAGGATTAAATTATTACCGGGAACATATTATACCAACCTCAAGAATTCATTACCAATTTGAAGCTGTTGGAGATGTTGTAAATGTAGTTCCAGATTACGCAAAAATTTGGACTCGTTTAAGGGGGAATACTGTTGAAAATGTAAATGTACTTTATGATAGAGCTTTGGACATTGCAAAAGCAGCAGCCCTAATGACAGGAACTACCTATGAGACAAAACTTATTTCAGGAATTTATGAAATTTTAGTAAATAGAACAGGTGCTGGAATAATGCAAAAAAACATGGAACTTTTAGAGGACATTTCCTACACACCTGAAGAAATTTCATATGCAAATACTATTTTAAGTGAAAGTGGAAAGCCTCAAATTGGAATTGACGGTGAATTAAAGCCATTAATGGAAACACTACCTGCAACTGGAGGGTCTACAGATGTAGGAGATGTAAGTCAAGTGGTCCCAATTATTCGTATGTCAGCAACTGTTGCTGCAAAAAATGGACCTTGGCACTCTTGGGCAGTAGTTGCTTGTACAGGAATGTCTATCGGGCACAAAGGAATGATTTATGCTGCTAAAGCATTATCAATGACAATGGCAGACTTATTTAAAGAACCAAAATTGATTGAAGCTGTAAAAGCAGATTATAAGAAAAATAAAAGCCTAAAAAAATATGTCCCTAGAATTGAACCTGGACCTCCAACTCTTGACTAATAAAGATACTATCCAATTTAGCTAAACCATTTTCTTACTTGCATTTCTTTTTTCACATGATTTGAAAGGTATAAAATGCTGATCATATTTGGTATACACATTAACGCAAAAGACAAATCAATGATTCCAATAACCACCTCTACCGTTACAAGGGCAGAAAAAATAATACTTCCAACATAAAAATAATTGTAGTAGTTACCCCACTTAATTTTGGTTAGGAATCCAAAGCATTTTACTCCATAATAAGAGTAGGTGAATAGAGTTGAGATTCCAAAAACAAAAACCATTAATAGTAACAATATATCACCAAAACCAAAGAAAAGACGCCTGAATGCTTCTAGAGTAAGCACAATACCATTTAATCCTTCAACTTTGTAGGCACCACTGATAATTACAACAAGCCCTGTAATTGTACAAACTAAAATAGTGTCTAATAAGGGCCCTAACATGGCAACTAAACCCTCGTCGGTTCCTTTTTGACTTTGAGATTGGCCATGATACATTGGAGCATTTCCAATCCCACTTTCATTAGAAAAAACGGCTCTTCTAACACCAAGGATAACTAATCCCCAAAAACCACCTGTAACAGCTGTTTTAAAATTAAAAGCTTCAAAAAAGATGAGTTTAAAGGTTGGAATCACTTGCTCGGAGTTAGATAAGATCATATAAAGACCCATAAAAAAGTAAAGACCAACCATTACAGGAACCAAGCTAGAGGTTACTTTAACAATTGACTTTAACCCACCAAAAATCACTAAAGCACTCATAAGCGATAGAAGAATCCCAAGAATTAATTTCCATTGTAAGTCCCCAATATTCAGATAGCTATTTGGGTCTAGAACGTTCATAAAGGTTTGTGTCAATTGATTAGCAGTAAAAGCAGGGAGTACCCCAAATAGACCAGCAACAGAAAACCAAACAGCTAACGACTTACCCCATTTTTTCATGCCTATTTTCATATAGTACATTGGACCCCCTAAAGGCTCACCATCTGCTTCAGTTTCTCTAAGTTGAACTGCAAGAGTACAAGAATAAAACTTAATAATCATACCTATCCCCGCAGTAATCCACATCCATACTAAAACTCCGGGGCCTCCCATATGAATTGCAATTGCAACTCCAGATATATTTCCCAAACCTACAGTAGCAGCAAGTACTGCTGATAATGCCTGAAAACGAGAAATACCTTTATTTTGTTCTTTTGAAAAAAGTAGCTTAAAAGCCTTTCTTATTTTTAATAATGGGTAACCTTTACTTTGAAAACTTAAATAAAGCCCACCTCCTATAATGGCAAAAAGCATGATCCATTCTAGGGGCTTAATCAAGTTTTGTAAAAGCGATTCTAAATCAGATATCCATTCGGTCATTCTGAAAAATAGGAATTAATTTCTAGTTAAAACTTAAAAATAAAACTTACTAAGAATTTTTATTATAAATATTTTGATTTGATTTAAAAAACTATAAACTTTAATGAAAATCAAAAATCATGCATTCACGAAGAGACTGGTTACGCTCATCACTTGGAATAGGGGGTTTACTTCTTGCACCTCCCAATATTTTAAGTGCTCAAGAAAAAATAGATTTTATTCCAAGAAGTTTAGGCCCGATAATTCGGTTAAGCTCAAATGAAAACCCTTACGGTCCATCCAAAATGGTTCAAGAGCGGATTAAAAACTCTTTTGTTCATGCGTGTAGATACCCCTATGCTTATTCTGATGATCTAGAATTAATCCTAGCTAAAAAACATGGTGTGGATCCAGAATCTATTATTGTAACAGGGGGCTCTACAGAAGGATTAAAAATAACTGGTCTTACTTTTGCCTCAAACGGAGGAGAGATAATTTCAGGACAACCTACTTTCCTTGCTATGATGAAATTTGCTGAGCAGTGGGGGGCTTCAGTGAATTGGGTACCTGTTGGAGCTGATAAGGGATATGACTTAGATGAAATAGAAAAACGTATTTCTTCAAAAACAAAATTAGTTTTCCTCTGCAACCCAAATAATCCAACAGGCACCTTGGTTCCAGCTGAGAAACTTGTTGATTTTTGCAATACAGCTAGTAAAAAAACAATAGTTTTTTCTGACGAAGCCTACTATGATTTTATTGAAACACCAAACTATCCAAGTATGGTTGAAGCAGTAAAACGTGGAGATGATGTAATAGTTTCAAAGACCTTTTCAAAAGTTTATGGTATGGCAGGTATGCGAGTTGGCTACTTAATTGCTAAACCACAAATTGCAGATAAAATCCGTAAAAATATTGTGGCAATGAGTAATGTCCTGGCAGTCGAGGCGGCAAAAGAAGCTTTGCAAGATGAGGCATTTTATAAATTTTCGTTAGCCAAAAATAAAGAAGCAAAAACTAGAATTTATAAATTACTAGATCATTTGAAACTTGATTATGTTACTTCACATACCAATTTTATCTTTTTTCATTCCCAAAGAGATATCCGTGAACTAGGTCCTAAAATGTTAGAAAAAGGTGTCCGAATCGGAAGACCTTTCCCTCCTTTTTATGATTGGTGCCGAATAAGTACGGGCACAATAGAAGAGGTTGATCTATTTATCAAAGGAATGTTGGAAGTTTACGAGAGTTAAGATTATTTTTCCTTAACAATTATATAGGTTGCCTTTACTCCTGTAGCAAGATTCCATCGATTAGCACCAACTAATTGACCATTATCGTCAAATACACGTACCTCAGCGGTGTTCGGCCCTGAGGCCCCTTGATTTAGAGCTACAAAATCAATTTTATTAAATCCCATAACCAAATCAATTGAGATACTTTTGAATCGTTCTTGGAGCATTACTTGCGAAACAACCTCGACATCATTTAACATAATACGAATCAGATCTCCATCAGGGGATTCATGATCTCTTACTGCGATTTGAACAAACTTTCCATTGTTTCTAAAGTCACCGAGATACTGATCAGTTTTAAACAAATCAGGATTCTTTTCTTTTTCAGGCTTTCGGTTTAACTTGTTTAAATATTGTTTACCAGGATCTAAAAACTGTTCGTTTTCTCCAAAGCGAAGACGAGGATTTTCAATATCGTTTTTGGGGTCTTCAAATTCTATTTTAGGATTAAAGAAATCTTCCGAAAGAAAAGATTTTTCTTTTTTAGGTTGAAGTAAACTAGGCCCTTTTTTCTCAGTTGGGTTAAGGAGAATTTTTGGTGACTCGTTAGATTCAATGACGCTCTGTCCCCAACTTAACATTGCAGAAAAAAACAAAAATGTTGAAATAAAAATTCTAATCGTGGGCACTTTTTTTATAATTATTACAGCAAACCTACAAGGAAATCACCTTGAACTCAAGCGTTTTAACAACTATTTAATGACTAAGCATCTTTTTATTTACCTTTAGCGAAATCAAAAATATAGTCTTATGCAAATCGCAACCCTTGATTGGCTTATAATTTCCCTTTTTTTTGCAATTACTTTAGGAATTGGAATTTATGTCTCAAAATCTTCAGGAAAAAGTGCAAACGAATTTTTTCTCTCTGGACGAAGTATGCCTTGGTGGCTTTTGGGATTATCGATGGTTGCAACTACTTTTTCAACCGATACTCCAAATTTAGTGACAGATATTGTACGCACCAATGGAGTCTCGGGGAATTGGGTTTGGTGGGCCTTTTTGATTACAGGCTTGTTAACGGTTTTTGTATACGCAAAGTTATGGCGTAAATCAAATGTAAGTACAGACTTAGAGTTTTATGAGTTGCGTTATGGAGGAAAGCCAGCAAGTTTTTTAAGAAAATTTAGAGCAATATATTTAGGGATTATTTTTAATGTAATTACTATGTCAGCAGTTACATTAGCTGCTATTAAGATAGGAGGGATTATGTTGGGTTTAGAACCATGGCAAACTGTTATTTCAGCAGGCTTGGTTACAGTTATTTTTAGTGCTGTGGGCGGTTTTAAAGGTGTTGTCTATACAGATGTTGTTCTCTTTTTTGCTGCAATGGGAGGTGCTATTGGAGCAGCAGTTTACTTGGTTAATATTCCAGAGGTAGGGGGTATAGACGCTTTACTTGTTCACGAAAATGTAGCAGGAAAAATTTCAATTCTCCCAGATTTTGGAAATCGAGAAGCCTTAATTACACTACTTATTATTCCTCTCGCGGTACAGTGGTGGAGCTCATGGTATCCAGGAGCAGAACCGGGTGGTGGAGGCTATATCGCTCAGCGAATGTTTGCAGCAAAAGATGAAAACCATGCTATTGGTGCCACCTTTTTTTTTAATATAATGCATTACGCATTACGTCCTTGGCCATGGATTCTAGTAGCTCTAGCTTCTTTAGTAGTTTTCCCTGACCTCGAAAGTATTCAAAACGCATTTCCAAATATCACTCCTGATAAATTAGGGAATGATTTGGCATACCCAGCTATGTTAACCAAGTTGCCTACAGGTCTTCTCGGGTTGGTTCTAGCTTCATTAATTTCGGCATATATGAGCACTATATCCACACAATTAAATTGGGGCTCATCATACATTGTATATGATTTTTACCAAACCCAAATTAATCCAAACGCTTCTCAAAAACGTTTAGTTGCTGTGGGGAGAATTTCCACAGTTTTACTTATGGTTTTAAGCGCGCTTTTAGCCTTACTACTTCAGAATGCTATGCAGTTGTTTAATTTACTTCTTGTTTTTGGAGCTGGCACAGGACTTATTTTTATTTTACGATGGTTTTGGTGGAGGATTAATGCTTGGAGTGAAATCACAGCCATGGTAGTATCTGGCTTAATCTCTTTGATTCTTACAATACCATCTGTTAAGATTTCTTTATTTGGAATTGATGGTTTAATGCCGGGTTGGGCAGAGTTTCCATTTGTTGTTGCAGTAACAACGAGTTTATGGTTACTTGCGACATACATAACGCCAGCCGAGGACCAATCTGTATTACGCTCTTTTTATAAAAAAATACAGCCAGGAGGACCAGGCTGGACTAAAGTTGTAAGCGAAGCTAAAAAAGAATCTATTGAACTCATTGATGACAAAGAGGGCTGGAGTGTTCCATCTGGCATTATTGCAATGTTACTTGGTTGCGTGATGATTTACAGTATCATGTTTTGCACAGGATATTTCATTTATGGAGATTATATTTTAGCATATCCCCTAGTAGCAATTTCTCTGATTTCCGCTTTTTTCTTAATTAAAATTTGGAAAAAAGTTAAAGTAAATGTGCTTTAAGTCTATCCTAGAATTATACCTGCTATTGTAGCTGACATTAATGAAACTATTGAGCCAGCAACCATTGCCTTAAACCCTAATTCAGTTAAGAGTTTCCTAATCTTTGGAGCAATAATACCTATTCCACCTATTTGAATCCCTATTGAGGCAAAGTTTGCAAAACCACATAGCATATAGGTCGCCATTATTACAGATTTTTGATAGCTAAAATGAGTTGGACTCATACTATTTTTAAGATCTACTAGTTGGGTATAACCCACAAACTCGCTTGCAACAATTTTGACACCTAAGAGTTGACCCATAAGTGCTACATCTTCAGTTGCCACACCTATAATCCACATTAAAGGAGCAAAAAGATAACCTAATAAAAACTCAATTGAAAAGCTTTCATAAGGTGTGTTTGATGCAATCCAGGTATTAATTCCAATTAAGTCACCAATGCCAGTGAAGATGCTACTTACCATGGCAATTAAGGCAATAAAAACTAAAAGCATTGCCGCTACATTTACAGCCATTTTGATTCCCTCTCCTGTACCAATGGAAATTGCGGATAACAAATTAGACCCGATTCTATCACTTGAAATACTAATGTCTGTTTTTATCTGCTCACTCTGTGGGTAAATAATTTTAGCAATGACAATTGCTCCTGGAGCTGCCATTACTGATGCTGCCAAAAGACTTTTAGCGAATTCTAGTTGCATTATAGGATCGTCCCCACCAAGGAAACCTATGTAAGCTCCTAATACACTTCCAGCTACTGTCGACATTCCGCCAACCATTACTAAAAATATCTCAGACCGATTCATTTTCTCTAAGTATGCCTTAATTAGTAATGGCGCTTCTGTCTGTCCCAAAAAGATATTTCCAGCAACAGAAAGACTCTCAGCTCCGGAGACTTTGAAGATTTTTGTTAATCCCCATGCGAGAAAGCCAACTAACTTTTGTATAATCCCAAAATAATATAAGATAGAACTTAATGCAGAAAAAAAGATAATAACCGGAAGAGCCTGAAAGACAAAAATAAATCCATAGGTCTCCGTATTCCCAAACTCTCCTAAAAGCATTTTTGTACCCTCTCCGGTATACTCCAAAACCTTAATGAAGAATCCACCGATAGTTTCAAAAACACCTTTTACAAAGTTGATTTTGAGAACACCAATAGCAATGAAGACTTGAATAATTAACCCAATTCCAACTGTCTTCCACGCAATAGCATTTCTGTTGTTACTAAAAAGATAGGCGATAAATATTAAAAAAAACATCCCAAAAACACCCCTTGATAAAGAGATTAAAGAAAGTCCTGCATTTGGGATTAGTTCCATTATCTTAATTAAGTTTTATAAAGATAGTAATTCGCATATCTTTGAGCCAATAAAAATATTTGAAGAATGAATCGCTATTTAGCACTCTTTTTACTTGTAATAATTATTGAATGTAGCCCTGAATCAGAAGAATCTTCCTCAGAACAAACGTCAATTATTAGCCCCTCTCAGCCAGCTACTCAGGTGTCCAGTAATAATACAAATTCAACTTCTAATAGGACTGAATTAGTCAGTCCAAACTTAAACGAAGGCTCAATTAATTTTGAAGAAGTAATATTAAGTTTCACTGAACAAGACATACAACCTAGTAATAGAACTTCGGGGAATTGGGGAAGATTTGGAGGTATAGGCTCTGTAAATCTATCAATAGAATACTTTGACAATCCAGATAATAATGAAATAAATGAGTCTTCTAGAGTCATTAAAGTAACTGAGCCATCGGGAATTCAATCTTGGGCTGGATTCTATTTTGTCCTTGTAGAAAAACTTATTTTTCCTCAAGGAAAGGAAGCTATTTCTTTTCAGTTTTATTCTCCTGGACCAGGACACATTGTACTCCTAAAATTAGAAGATCAACTAACCAATGATGCCTTTGGTAAAAAAACAACTGGAGACCTTTTTGCTGAGACCAAGGGGACAGGATGGGAGACCTTAGTATTTAACATCCCAGAATTAGAAGGTAGGAATGGAATTTATAATACCATCACAATGGTTTTAGGATATGATCTTTCAAATCAAACCGAAGTGAATTATTATTTAGATAATTTTAATTTTTCTTCTCCATCACTAATTAATGTGGATGTTACTAATATTGATTCAAGTGAAGAATTAACTGCTTATTCAGGTTATCAGATAGTTTGGAATGATGAGTTTAATTATGAAGGAGCTCCATCTGATCAAAAATGGCACCTTCAGTATATCCCAATAATTGAGGGAGGTTGGGCAAACGATGAAAAACAACATTATACCACAAGGCGAGAAAACTCTTTTGTAAGTGACGGAACACTAAAAATCGTAGCTAAAAAAGAATTGTATGCATATGATGGGATCAATAAGACCTTCACCTCTGCTAGGTTAAATTCAAAATTTGATATCCGATATGGACGTATTGACGTTCGAGCTAAACTCCCAAGTTCAAAAGGTACATGGCCTGCGATTTGGACTTTGGGCACCAATATTGGAGAAATTGGAAATTATTACGGAACCTCCCAAGGGAATGTAGGTTGGCCCGAATGCGGAGAAATTGATATAATGGAACAAGATGGGACCAATAAACAACTTCTATATGGGACCTTTCATTGGGCCGATAACGGTGGTCAACAGGCTTCTTATGGTTTGATCAAAGATACTTCCTCTTTAAATATTTCTGATTTAAATTCTGAATTCCATCTGTATTCTTTGATATGGAATTCTTCTTCAATAAAGGTTTATGTAGACAATTTGCTTGTATCAGAATTAGATAACACTGCCTCGGTTCCTTTTGACAATCCTCATTATCTACTCCTCAATATCGCTATGGGTGGTACCCTAGGAGGTGCTATACCTGGCACTTTTGAAGAAGATAATATGGAAATAGATTATGTTAGATTTTATCAATAGCTTTTAAAACTCGGTATCTAATATTTTTTGAATCATCTCACGAGCTGTGATGAGTTTAATTTTATGGACACTATCTAAGTAATTTCCTTGAGAAATTTTATTGTCTATATGTTCGAGTAATTCTTTTGAAGAAGGATTTTTCATTTTACAAATTTACAGGAACTTCAATTAATAAAACTCGACTATTGGATGCCATCTTTAAATTAAATTTGTCAGCTTCCCAGATCCCTAGAGCATCCCTTTTTTTAATTGCCTCTCCTGCTATTTCAGCTGACCCCTCAATTAGAAAAACATAAACCCCATTTCCGGCTTTATTTATTTTGTATTCAATTTTCGTAGATTGATCAAAATCTCCCATATATAACCAAGCATCTTGATGAACCCACATTGCAGGGCCATTTGGATCTGGAGTAACTATTGGATATAAAGCATTTATTTTTTTTAATTCTTTAATACTTTTTTGATCATAACGAGGAGTAACGTTTTTCTCTTTAGGTAAGACCCAAAGCTGGAGAACTTTTACTTCTTTGTCTTTATTTTTGTTGTATTCGCTGTGAAATATACCGGTGCCTGCACTCATTACTTGAATTTCATCAGCTTCAATTACGCCGATATTGTCCATACTGTCTTTGTGCTCTAAAGCCCCTTCAAGAGGAATGGTGATGATTTCCATATTATCGTGAGGATGAGAACCAAAGCCCATTCCTGGGGCAATGATATCATCATTTAAAACTCTAAGGGCTCCAAACTGAATTCGTTTGGGATCAAAATAGTTTGCAAAACTAAAAGAGTGTTTAGCATGAAGCCATCCATGATTTGCTTCGCCGCGGGTAGAGGAAGCGTGAAATATTTTTTTCATGATACTTTATAACTATTGTAGGTACAAATGTAGAGTTTATTTTTTTGTTTCTTTTTTTCCCAATGACTTTTTAGTTTTTACTAATGAGTCAATTAGATTTTTTTTGGAGTCAAAATATTCAATTAGAGTCTCAATCTTAGCTTCATTTTCCTTTTTCTCTGTTTGCTTTTGCTTTTCTTCGGCTACTGTATTTTTAAT
>Ga0228638_1000259_pt1 | contig 22511 bp, 17 predicted proteins | sample 48DmetaG_FD_182704 | JGI IMG/M metagenome (GOLD analysis project Ga0228638, IMG submission 182704) | Seawater microbial communities from Monterey Bay, California, United States - 48D | ecosystem: Environmental > Aquatic > Marine > Coastal | place: USA: California | collected 2016-10-31 | reverse complement strand
AGATAATTTCGACTCTCTCTTCGATTCGTATTTTTTTAGATTTTTCCGACTCATCTAATTCTCGCACATCCTCGGTGTACTCGCGGGACGACGACGGCGACGTGCGAGTAGCGCGACTGTCACGTTTGTGCTTCACAAATCGTACGCGTCATCGCGCGGTTTCTAGATGCCTACGTTGAATCAATCAATGCCCTTCTGACTCCAGAAGGGATAATAACGCTCGCACCACGGGCGTCGACGCGAGCGTCGCCGACGGATGGTTGATGCGAGCGAGAAGCAGTTCGTCAACCTTGGCGCGCAGCGCTTTCACGAGAACGCCGATTTTTGCGGGCGCTGCGAACGTCGCCCAATCGTCGACGCGAACGAGACCTTGCTCGTGGTGGACAGCGATATCGCCGCCAAAAAGTAGAAGCGAATACGAACCGACCATGGTGTTGTCGCGAATGTACACTTTTGCCGTCTCGACGCGTTCGCTGTATACGATCCATCGGCTCTCGAACTTCCCACAGTGAAAGTTTACCGATGCCGGGTGTAAGAACACGCGCCCAAGGTCCTTCGAGTAGTATTTCAGCTCGCGACTGTTCGCAGCCTTCGCCACGGCCCCGGATGTCGTCTGCGCGTACTTGGTCTCTGGATGCTTCACTCGAACGACATGAGGGTAGAAGCCAGCGACGAGCGCGCCTTTAATCACGCGGGCAGTTTCGCTGTTTGAATCAGCCTCCGTTCCTCCCGTTCCGAAACGGCGCATGTTGTTGATGTACTCGCGCCTCACGAAACCTAAATCGGCGAGAATCGTCGCGTAGTCAAGCCGACTCGCATGTACCGCCTCAAGCGCTTGCGAACTCAAAAAGTATTCCTCGCAATACCGTCGTTCGAACGGCTTTCCTCGCGCCTTTGCCTTTGCCCATCCCTTATACGCCGCAACCATGGTCAGGTGGTCCGATTTTGTCGCGGAAAGACTTCGCTTCGCCTTGTCCGCGGCGTCGCGATTATCCTTCGGCGAGAAGAACAACGGTCTACCGCTCATCGCTCCGGCGATCGTGAGAATAGGATCGAGACAGCCCAACAACGCGCCAAACAAAAGCATTTTACCTATACGAGCGTCGACAGGCATCTGCGCCAAGTGACGTCCGAGCGGCGTCAAACGTTCATCGGCGTCGAATGCTCGCAACGCGCAAAGCTCGTCAAGTGCGGCGTGAATTGCGCGAGTATCAGGCGGTGTCAAAGCGGCGCCGAGCGTCTGCGCGACTGGTTGTTCGCTCATAGCCTTGATGGACAAACACAACTGCTGAAGCGGCGTTCGAAGCATTTCGGGCGGTTGCTGAGGCAACATGTTCGCGAACTGCGCTCGCGAAAACATTGCGAACCGCGCGCCCGGCGCCGTGCGACCAGAACGACCTCGCCGCTGCTTCGCCGCCGCCTGCGAGACCCAAGTGTCTGCAAGCACTGATAACCCGCGCAACGTATCGTACTGCATCTCTTTAGCACGTCCCGTATCGATGACATACCGCACGTCGTCAATCGTCACGGATGTCTCCGCAATGTTGGTCGCCACGACGATTTTCCGCACTCCATCTGGCGAACGTTCGAATATACGCTTCTGATCTTTGGAGGACAGCGAGCCGTAAAGCGGTAGAATGCGGAGCGCACCGACGTCATCCGCCTCTAAAAGGCGTGATTGCTCGAGTTTGCGAATCAACCGCAAAATTTCAAATTGACCCGGCATGAAAATGAGGATCGCGCCGAGGCCGACATCTTTCGGGTTTGTTCCCGCAATGGGCGGTGGAACTAGCGCACTCGGACCGTTTTCAAGCTCTGTTTGAATAATTGCACCAACGAGCTGCTCGATGGCGTCATAGTTGATGATGGTTTCGTCGACGTTTTGAATACTTCTTTGAGTCGGGACAGAGTACCCATTCAACGCTCTCGACGCCTCAGACAGCAAGTCCGCTCGTCGACGTTCCTCCTCGATTTGCGTGGGTGTCATCGCAGGTGTCTCGCCGAATTGGTCTTCAACGTCTGGCGCACGTTTTACCTCATACGCGCGTTCATCGTCAGCTAAATCCCAATCGTCAGGAACGTCGTCGATGCCGTCGTCGTCGTCGTCGTCGTCGTCGTCGTCGTCGTCGTCGTCCGAGCCACCTTTGTCCAGCCCGAGAGCGGCGCGCTCAGCCTTACGTTGCGCAGCTTTTTCGGCTAAAAGCGTCTCAACTTCTGCGTTTGACTTCACGCGTTTGATTTGCTTGCGCTTCGCGTATGGTCCACCCTTGCCGACCGTATGACCAGTCATTTCGAATACGTCTTCTAAGAAGTATTCGCGAACGGGATGCGTGAAGCCGGCTATGTGGACTTGCGTCGTCGACACGCCGCTTACCGCGGCGATTGCGGATGGATGCTTGAAATAGTCATCGAACAGGTCCGCATCCGCGGTGGCGGACATAAGTACGATTCGTATTTTCGGGTTCTTTGCTATGACTCTTCGCAGGAGCAGCAGCAACAAGTCGGAGTCGACTGAACGTTCGTGAACTTCGTCAAGAATAACGTGCGTCGTGTTCGCGAGCAAGGGATCGGAAAGCAATCTTCTAAGCAGAACACCAGTCGTGCAGAAAAGAAGTCGCGTTTTCGACGATTGCTTGGATTCGAGTCGAACGGAGTAGCCGACGACGTCACCGCACCTCTCACAGCGCTCCGCCGCGACTCGTTCGGCGAGGCCGATGGCGGAAATTCGACGTGGCTGAGTGACGATGATGTTAGTCTCACCGCCACGGCCCGCGGCGATTTCAGATTCAAGTATGAACTGAGGCACTTGCGTTGACTTGCCGCAACCAGTCTCGCCGCTCAGGACAACCACAGATGATTTGTTCACGGCTCGAGTCACTTCTTCTCGACTTCCGCTCGCCGGCAAATTCAAACGCACGTTCATCATCGCATACGCTTCACCTTTGCCGGATTTTGCCGACTCAAGGTATGCGTTGAAAGCATCGAGCAACCTTCGATTCTCAGACACGATATCGCTCTCGGAAAGCCCTCGATGCGGGCGTTTTGTGTTCTGTCGTTTCGACTCCGCCGCCGCCAGAGATGGCGTCGCGGCGCGATTTGGGGCGACGTTCGGCACTCGTGGCTTCGGTACGGGTGGCCGATTCGATGCATCCGCAGCGCTGATAGTTTGCAACGACGAATGTGTTTTCGCGACTTTCTCCACCAAGCTTCCGGCAGCCTCTATCATAGTGTACACGCAAGGCGCGCCGCATCCATCAATGGCGAGCTTCGCAAGCGCTCGAGTCGCGCTGAAAAACTCAGCTCGAAGTTCACCGTGCGCATGAAATGCAATCAGAGGCGGTTCAATCGCTGGATAGCCACCGTTTTTGAGGCGGTACACTTCGAGATATCCCTTCACGCCGGCGGATGTATCGATTGCGACGCGAACGCCGGCGGGTAAGCGCTCAACCGTGTCTTCGCCGCAAATGGCTTCTATCGCCGTCAATTCGTCTTCCCAGTCTTCGTCGTTTGCATCAGAATCGTGGGTCGGCCACGCCTCGTACGATTTCGAAATTCCAGCGAGAACTTGGCCGAATAAGTGAGCGTGCGCTTCCTCTCGACTGGAGTGCGCGCGCAATGCGTCGTCGCACGCCGTCGCCGCGTAACCGCGCTCCCAGAGCCAGGCCGCATCCTCGCTCGACGGCCTCGAATCGATCTCCACGGGTTGAGCGGGTTTGGTTTTACTGAGTAACACCACTCCACCCTCGTTGAGCGATTTAGGAGCGTACACCGTGGGTAGCCTGTAGTCGGGCACGTGAACGCACAACCAGCTAATCGCGCCATCCAGCGCGGCGATGTCTTTCGATTTCGTCGCTTTCGATGCCGCCAGTGCGTCTTCGCGCCCGAACCCTAAGCTTTCCAATTTGTCACACAACGCGTTCACCCCAGCTATCTCAACGTCTTCTTCGAGCTGCATGTCTTCGTCTTCGTCTTCGTCTTCGTCAGACGCGGACTCGTAATCTTCTTTGAGTATGGATTCCACGAGTGCTCGCTTTTCCTCACTCATAGTCAAGACTTGTGCCATCTCCTGCTTTGCAAGTCGTTTCATTCGGGCGATGCGTTGCTCCTCTCTCGCCGCTCGCTTCTTCGCATCCTCCACTTTCTTTTTTTCCATCTCTTCGCATTGTGTGAAGGTCTCCTTGTATTGATTCGGCAACAGGCGCTGCAAAGGTAGCGTGTTGGCAATTTTCGCCAGCGCCACCACCGCGACTCTATGCTCAGCCTCTAATTTCGTCTCGCACTTTTCGTTCCAGAAGAACACCTTGTCCTTGTCGGGCTTGTGCTTGTCTCTTAAAACGAGTTTGCACGTCCACGTCGATTCGCCGTCGAGCTTTTTTTCTTCCTTCGCACGAAACACGGGAGCCTTATACTCCTTCTGTTTTTGCACAAACTCGCGTAAGATTGTGCTCGGGAGCTTACAGCTCATTCTTGCAAACGGCGTGGCGACCTTGGAGTCGGGATTCGCGGCGCGTTCCTTCGCCGCTTCCTCCTTGAATTTTTCGCGCTCCGCGATGATGAGCGCCGCCTTCGCGCTCACCTTTGTCGTCTTCCCATCGCCCACCACGGACTCCGAACCGCTCTGTTCGGCCACGACATCGGCGTGCTGCTTCGCGATGTGCTGTTTCAGTCTGTCCTGTTGCTTGAATATCCGATCGCAGTGCGGACACGGGAGCTCTTTTGGTTTTACTTGCGCTGGGTCGAAGCCGCTCTTAGAGCTCATCGCTCCGGATGACACGATGCCGCGCTTGGCTTTCGCCAAGGCTTTCTTCTGGGCGTTACTGGGACCCATGACGCGCGCGCACTCCCCACGCGCGCGCGCGCGAGCGAGGTCGCGCGACGCGCGCGAGCGAGGCGACGTGTGACGGCGCGCGGACGCCTCCGCAGACTGCGACGCGCGTGTTCACGCATGACGACCCTTCGACGCCTCATCGCGCGCACGGCGCGCTCGGTGACGTCGATGCGAACGCGCGCATCGCTCTCCGCGTCCTCGTTTCACGCGAACGGCGACCGCGCGAGTGCGGTGGAGGAGGCGAACGCCTCGCTCGACGAAACGTTCGGCCTCGGCGGCGTTCGCGTCGGCGGTGGAGGCGATGACGCGGCGCCTACGGGTCGCTTAACGCACGTAGACGAGCGCTCGGGTGCTGCGTCCATGGTGAACGTCGGTTCGAAGCCGTCGACGTCGAGAGAAGCGACGGCGTCGGCGCGGGTGTGGCTCGGCGCCGAGGCGTTCGCGTTGGTACGAGAAAATAGAATGAAAAAGGGTGACGTACTCGCCACCGCGCGCATCGCGGGGATCATGGGGGCGAAAAAAACGCACGACTTGATTCCGTTGTGTCACGCCATCGCGATCGACGCGGTGAAAGTTGATTTAACGCTGAATGAAAGCGAGCGCGCCGTCGACATCGTCGCGGTAGCTTCGTGTACTGGTAAAACGGGAGTGGAGATGGAGGCGCTCACGGCGGCGGCGGTGAGTGGGTTGACGATTTACGACATGTGTAAAGCGGTGAGTAAGGACATCGTCATCGGAGACGTTAGGTTAGAGGCCAAAGTTGGTGGCAAGAGCGGGAATTGGTCGCGGCGTGAAATAGAATAGAAAAGCGAAACATGGCGTCGGCGACGATGGAGCTTTCGTATTAGAACTAAACATCTATCTTCGCGCTATTCGAACTCGCGTACGCAGCGCAGTAATTTACAGTAGAAGCCATCCCACTCCGAGAGCGAGCATGGCGAAAGCCCCTCCGCCCCAGAATGCGCCAGCGGAGCCAAGCTGATCGCACAGGAATCCAGCCATGTAGTTACCGAAACCAAGAGAAAGGCCTTGTGACATTGCGGCGATGGCGAATCCAGTGCCGCGCACGTTTGGTGGCATCGTCGCGCTCAGCACCGCTTTCATGTTCCCTTGCGTCATGGACATGTGAACGCCGACAACCAGATACCCCAAGAACACCTGCCACGGGACGTTCGCCATGACTAGAATGACGTCGGCGACGACCATGAGGCCGAAACCGACGAGAAGCATGTTCTTACGGCCGTCTCGTCCTCTTTGATCGGCGTTGTCCGCGTACACTCCTAGTGGATACGTCAACGCCGACTGCATGATGTTCGTCGCAAACATGAGGACCGGCAAGTAAGCCACTTGCATTCCGACAGCTTTGGCGTGTAGTGTGACGAAAGCTTCGCTAAATCTGGCGACTTTGAGAATTGAAAACACGAGAAGAGCTCGCCAAAACGCCCAAGGCAGCTGCGCCACCTCTGTCCAACTCCAATTCCATTCGCCCCACATGAAGCTCGTAGCCGAGGAGCTTTTCGTTCTTCCGGCGCCTTGTTGTTGAGCTTCGGCCCACGGATCATCGGCCCAAATCAAAGCTCGCGTCCGCAAGTCATCTTGAGTCATTTCACCACCGTCGGCGCGCCGAAACCAAGTTTTTCGCCTTCTCGTTTTTCTGATGCGCACCGTTCCTTCGTTTTCGGGAGCGCCCTTAGACTCTTCAAAGCCATCGACGATTTGATCTAAGAATGGCGACACCATTTTCGCCCGAGATTTCATTTGCCACAGCCAATCTCGCACCGTCTTCCATGTCTTTTGCCCGCGATGCCAAACGATTTCTCTGACGTTTGACGTGCACGCGGTGCGTCGCCAACGCGCTCGAAGATGGGGCATGGCTAGTGGACCCCGCGTGTGACGTTTCCACGACGGCAGCGCGCGTCCTCGACCCGGCAGCATGAGCGGCTTGTACTTGGGCTTACTCATCAGACGTTTCGGTTTTCGCACGCCCTTAATGAGAATGAAGATGGCGATGATGGACGGCACGGCGGCCAACGTGAAGGTGGCGCGAAAGTTATTGTGCGTCGCCTTCATGCACGTCATCGCCGCAAGAGAGCCCATAACACCGCCAAGCGTCGTCATCGACTGATGCAATCCATACGTGGATGAACGCTTCGGTCTCGGCGATAAATCTGCGATGAGTGCGTCCGTCGGCGCGGCGCGAATCCCCTTACCAAATCGATCCAAAAGCTTGCCTAGCACAACCTGTTGCACGCTCACCGCGGAAGCCAACGTGAGTTTCATAGCCGCCGTCATGATTGAACCGACGGCAATGACCTTGACGCGAGACTTGAGGACGTCCGAAAGCACGCCAGAGAACACTCGGCTAAAGTTTGAAACGAAGAGCGCGAACCCTTCCATGGCGCCGATGCGCGTGTTGCTAAATCCAAATTCCGTTTGCATGAACACCGGCAGCAAGGAGAACACCATGCACGTCGACGCCGTCCATAAGAATCCACAGGTCGCGAGCGCCCAAACCGAGAGATTATCCACTGGGTTTTGCACAACCGTCGGCAGCGGCGTTCTCGCCTGCCCGGGCAGTCTGTGTAACACGTAGTGAATGATCCCGGGCACGCCCTGTCCCCCCACATTTTTCGCACGTCTTCCATCCACGTTCGACGTCGTGTCATCCTCGTCTTCTTCCTCTTCGTCTTCGTCCATCGATTTCACGCCCTCCATCTCGCGTATGTAGCCCGCGTACCAAACTTCTTCGCTCGAGGGCTGTTTGACGCGCTTTCTAAAAACCGTACCTTCCGCGAACGTCACGTCCATATCCTCGTCGCCACCGTCTGCAGATGGCGCATCGCCGTCGGTGCCGTCGTTTTCGTCGCCGTTCGGTCCCTCGCGCGGAAGTTTACCGATCCCCGGCGGCTCGTCGATGGCTCGCGTTCGCGTCCTTGTCCGAGAACCTCGCCTCGAGCCGTCGGCGCCGTCGCGCGTCCTCGACGTCGACGTCGACGTCGACGTGCGCACGGATGAGACTTTTCGCTCGATCACGAGCGTGTCTATGGAATCCCGCGCGCTCGATCCTCCATCGCGCGCCGACGCCGACGCCGTCGTCCCGCGCGCTTGGATTCCTCCCCCCGCGCGACGTCGCGACGCCGCGCGTCTGAACGCCCTCTCGCTCGGTCCCCCCCTCGCGCGCGACGTCGCGCGCGTCGCGCACGCCGCGTTCGGCATCGCGCACGCCATCGTTCTCGCCCTCGCGCGCGTCGCGACCGACGTCTTCTACGCTTACCGACGCGCCCGCGTCCGCGACCGCGCGTCTGGGGCGTGCTCGAGCGTGCCGTCGATTCGCCGCGCCGCCGTCGCGCGCGCGCCGCCGTCGCGCGCGCGCGTCGCGCCGATCCCGCGGCGCGCTCGCCGACGCGCGTTCGCCGCGCGCGCGCGCTCGATCGACCACTCGCGCGCGCCGAGGCGCGACGCAGTGCGGGCGCGCGCGCCGAGGCGCGGTCGGTCGGTCGGTCGCCGCGCGATCGCGGGCGCTCCGATGATGGCCATCCAAAGCGCTCGAATGCGTGGAGCGACGCGATATCAGCCTGCGAATGTTCACATAACATAACTCTGACTGCGAATGTCCGAACACGCGGCGTTCGCGGTCGCGGTCCTCCGCGTTCGTCGCGCACACGCGCGCGCGCGAACGACGCCCGACGTCGACGCGAGCGACGAGCGACGCAAAGTTTTTACGGCGAGAATCGCGCGCGCCCAGGACGCACGCGCGCCCAGGACGTCTCGACGCGACGCGCACGACGCAAACGCGGATAGCGAACGACGAGGACGATGATGACGACGGCAAACGTCTCGCGGGTCGCCGCGACGCGCGCGATGACGACGTCGACGACGTCGACGCGACGCGTGATGGCGAGTAAATACATCGCGCGAACGGCGACGACGACGACGACGGATGCGCGCGGACGGGCGCACCGACGCGCGGGCGCGATCGCGCTCGGTGGGTTTGAAGATCTTCCCAGGAGCGGGCTGGAGGGACAGGCGCTCACGTTCCCGCACAAGAAGGATTTCCCTTCGCGCGCGGCGGTGTTGTCAAACATTCCCGATGAATGCTTCAAGAAGGATACGGCCAAGTCGTTGATGTACGCCGCGGTGTCGACGGCGATGACGGTGGGGTGCGGCTTGATCGCCGCGGCGACGTTGCCGTTGCAGGCGGCGTGGTGGCCGGCGTGGCTTGCGTACGCCGCGGTGAACGGTACGATCGCCACTGGATGCTGGGTGATCGCGCACGAGTGCGGCCATAACGCGTTCAGCGATAACCGATTCATTCAAGACGCGGTCGGGTACGCGTTGCACTCGGCGCTCCTCGTGCCGTACTTTTCCTGGCAGCGGTCGCACGCTGTCCACCACTCACGAACGAACCACTTGACGGAAGGAGAAACGCACGTGCCGTACGTCAAGGGCGAATTGAAGGGTGACTTGAACCTCAAGGCGAAGAAGAACTTGGGTGAGGGCCCGTTCGCGATTCTTCAGCTCGTCACCCACTTGGTTTTCGGCTGGCCGGCGTACTTGCTCACCGGCGCGACGGGCGGGAGCGCGAGAGGCGTCACCAACCATTTCTTGCCTAACATCAATACCGGCGCTTTGGAGCTGTTCCCGGGAAGCTGGAAGAAGAAAGTGTACTACTCGGACATTGGTGTTTTCGCGTTCGTCGGCGTTCTCGCCGCCTGGGTTGCCCAGTGCGGTTGGGCTCCGTTTGTCGCCCTGTACCTGGGACCGTATTTGTTTGTCAACTTTTGGCTCGTCTTGTACACGTGGTTGCAGCACACCGATGTGGACGTCCAACACTTGGCCGCGGACGAGTGGTCGTACATCAAGGGCGCATTCTTGACGATCGACCGCCCGTACGGACCCGTGTTTGACTTCTTACACCACCGCATCGGATCCACTCACGTGGCGCACCACGTTGAGTGCGCGATTCCGCACTACAAGGCGGTCGAAGCGACCGAGGCGTTGAAGACGAAGTATCCGGAGTACTATTTGTATGACCCGACGCCGATTTGGGCGGCAATGATGCGCGTCGCGTCCAAGTGCGTCGCTGTCGAGAAGCGCGGCGAAGGCAAGGGTGCGATGTGGACTTTCACCGACGGCACGGCGTAATTATGAATGATTATTAGTATTTAGCAGCTCTTCGCGCACACGCAGACACAAACATTTTATTGATACACACTAACGAAACTACTACGTGCGATTCCAGTTGCGAAAGACGAGTACACACTTGTACACACTAACGAAACTACTACGTGCGATTCCAGTTGCGAACGACGAGTCCTGGAGCCGCGCTGCGCAGCTCCTTGGCTCGTCGAATCGCTCTCTTCAGCTTCACCTTCTGACTCTGCGTCTCGCGTTCACTCGAAGACGACGAAAGCATTTTCACACGCGAATCGATCGGTCGCACCGCCGGCGTCGCCTCGACGAGCGGGATCGCGCTGGTGGTCTTCGTCGGAGACTTGGCGTGAATCGGTGACGAAGACGGACCGACAGTCGTAGTCGTCGTGTTCCGCTTCAGCGCCGCGCGTAAATCGTTGCTCATTTCTATCAATCGCTCGCGTTCAACGTTCGCCCTCGTCACGCGTTGACGAAGCGCCACTATCTCACTCACGAGCGCGTCGTGCACCACGTTGTCTCCCGATGTGGACGTCATGTGTCGCTTTTCTTCTGAGCGCGACCTCGCCTCGAGCGCGTCGCGCAGCGTCGAAACCGTCGCTTCCAATCGCGCACACTTGCTCTCCAAACGTCGCACTTCGCGGGCGGTCGCGGTATGAGCGCCGTAACCTTCATCGTCATCCGAGGACGAGCGCGCGCGGGTGCCCGCATCCATGAAACGAGTTTCGCGCGACGTGTCGCTCGCGAAGGCATCGGCGTCGACGGATTCGAGCTCGCTTTCCCACGACGGCGTCGTGCTCGCGTTCGCCAGCGTGCTCGAAGACGTCGTCACCGCGCGTGTGGGATCGAGATCACGATTACCATCGATAGTTCTCAGTCTCTGTCTCGCCACAGGCGCGCCGTCGCGGTGTCGCCGCACTGGCTGGGGACTATGAATCGTCATTTCTTTCGTCAAACGGCGCATCGCGCGCTCCAAACTCGCGCACGCCGCGGCGAAACCCTCGTTCGATGGTGTTGTCTTTGTTTTCACGCTCATTTGGTCGCGCGCTGCGGGCCGGGCGCGCCACAGCGAGGGGAAATGACGCGGTCAACGCGCTGCCTCGTCGGCAGGTGTGAAATCCAAAAGCTCCCTCGCGTGTCTCGGGTGTCGCGTCGATGAGTGCGCTGAGAAAGAGCGATTTCGACGAGCGCGCAACTGTCTGGGCGATTTCGAGTGTCTGTTCGAGTGGTTTAATTAATCTGCGAATGTTACAGAAAGTTTAACTACGCGCCGCCTCAATACAAACGTCGCCACTAAGGAGATTTTTCGAGCAAAATCAGACGCCCTACGCTTGGATAAGATCGCTCTTACCTTCAGCGATCGCCTTCGCCGCGTAACCAAGCTTGTTGGCATTACCCTTGGTACCACGCGCGAGCTTAGTCGGCACTTGCTTGATACCGACCGCAATTTTGGTGATGAGATCAATCTTCGTCGGCAAGTTTTCGAGCGGCTCAATCTTGTTCGCGGCGATGAATTGACCGTCCATGCACGCACCCGTGAACGCAACCTCCTTACCAGCCTTGTTCCAGACCTTGGTGAGCGCCTTCACCGCTTTCATCGTCGGCGCAACGTTTTCATCCACAAAAACCCACGCGTTCATCCCAGTCGAGCACTCGGAGAGGGGCTCAAACGCCGTGCCTTCCAACGCCTTGCGCAAGAGCGTGTTCTTGGCAACCATGATGTGGCTTCCTTCCGGCAAAGCTCGGCGAAACGTGATCATGTCCTTGACCTGTTCATCGAAACGAGCGCATTTCCGTCAGTCTTCGACCTCTCAACGCGCCCAATACTCGGCCTCGGCCTCGGCGAGACGCCCGCGACCTAGCCCTAAAACCCTGCGAGCCCCATCGTCGACGCGCCCCGCGCCTTTGCGCGCGCCTCGACGCTCTTACGCCGGCGAACGGGGCACCAAAGGGCGTGGCGATTTTATTTATCGCGACGCTTTCGTCTTGAACGCCGTCGGCGTCGTCGCGGCGCCACGAACGCGCGCTAAAGGGCATCCCTCTCGATAACCCGCGACGACGTCGTCGTCGCGCGCGGCGTCATCCGAACGCGTCTTCGCGCGTCCTCGACCGCGCGACGCGATAGGATCGCGCGTGCGCCGCTGTCACACGTACCGTCAACCCCTTGTAGTTGAACCCAGCCACCAAAAACGTCTCTTCCGCGCTCGCGAGCTCGCGCAATCGCTCGAGGTCGCGATTCTTCTTCGCCTTGGTCGCCGCGCCGACGACTTGAAGGGCGCCGCGCGACGGTTGCGAGCGCGCGTTGGTGGTGGTTTGCGAGCAAGGGCGCGGCGCCAAAGACGCGCGCATCGTGAGCTGCGCTTGGGGGGCGATCATCGTCGTCGTCGCGTACGGCGGCGCGGTATGACGCGACGGCGGATGGGTCGGGCGACGAAAAGACCCGAAGCTAAAACCTAGCCTGCGGCGAAGGAGGAGGACGGTGAAGCCGTTTGTCCCTTTGGGTGGTCTACAGAGTGGTGTAATTATATCGATATCGCGCGTTTCGCTCTAGTAGTAATGCTGAACTAAGGTTTGCTCAATATACATGCTCATCGTTCGTTCGTTCGTACCGCGTGAAAATACATTCGGCGCTCGCAGCTCACGACGGCGCCGCGGCGACGGGCGGTTCAACCTTGACTTCCGCAGCCGCAGCCGCAGCCGCAGCCGCAGCCGCAGGCAGCTTATCACCCACAGGCGCTTGAATTTGGTCGTGTTGCTGCTGTAGCTGTTGTTGCTGCGCCATCGCGTTCATCGCCTCCAACACGTGAGGCGGCATCGACGCGCCCATCATCGCCATCATCATGGGGTTGTCTCCCACGGGAGGAAACACCGGCACGCCCATCACGTCACCAGCGGTCGACGCGCCTGGAGGTGCGGGAAATCCCGCACCAAACATCGGAAACGCCGCGGTTTGCCGCATCATCATATTCAACAGTTGAAATTGCTGTTGCGCTTGCTGCGGATCCGGCGCTCCTCCTCCTCCTCCTCCTCCTCCTCCTCCTCCTCCACCGCCGCCGCCGCCGCCGCCGCCGTCGCCGCCCCCGACGCCCGCCATCACCGGCTGCGTGGAAAGTAATGCAGCCATTACGTGCGGGTTCATGAGCGGTGGGAACGGACCACAGAAAGCGCCTGGAAAGCGTGCGTGCGCGGTGGACGTGCTCGGATCACCCGCCTGCGACGTGTCGCGCGCGACGTCGTCGACTCCGGCGTCCAGCGCCGGCGCCGTCTGACGCACCACTTGCTGCGTGTAATCGATGAAATGAGAAATGTAAACGTGCAAAGCGGCGTTTTTCGGTCGAGGTAAGGAAATTCCGTATGGATTCACGCCGTGCGATCCGCCGAAGTATCCGACGGGCGGCGGCGGAAACGCCGAAGAAAACTGCAGTCCCAAGCCGGCGCCGAAACCGGCAGCCGCGTGCATCCCGTATCCCGTACCCGCGCTCGCGTTCGTGAGCCCCCCATTCGTCGTCGTTGTCGTCGTTGCCGTAAACATCGCGCCCGCTACTTTCTTCGTCGTTCGGCTGCGTTTTCGCTTCCCGTTCTTCTCGCCCGCCGACGCCTCCGTCTCTCTGTCTACGTCCGCAGCGAGCGTGGCGAGATCGAACAATGCCTCCGCGATTTCGCGTTCCTTCGTGTTGACGCCTCCATTTTTCCTACTTCTTGGTTTCACCGTCGTCGCCGTCGACTTCTTTTCCGCCTCGCGTCGCTTGGCGCCGGCGCGCGCGCCGCCTCTACCGTCTCGAGCGTCCGCTCGCTTCTTCTCCGCCGTCTTCGCTCCATCGCGCGCCTCACCGCCGGCGCCGGCGCCACCACTCCCTATCGCCCCTTCGTCGCCATCACCACCCCCCTCTCCGACGGCCGGATCGCTTTTTCGCAGTCTCCGCCGAGTCGCTATTCGTCGTACGTAAAAATCGTCGTCGTCAGTCGCCGCTCGCGCCGATTCTCGCGTCGCGTCGTCGTCGAAGCATCTCGAGCGCGCGCGCGCGCGCACGCACCCGTTCGCGCGCGTCTCGGAACGTTCACCACCGTTCCATCCTCTCCCGCCGCACCGCCGTGCTCGTCGCGACCGGCGTCGTCGCGACTCGCGTCCGTCGCCGTCGTCGATTGAACCCGCGTCGACGCCCGCGTCGTCTTCGTCCCCGTCGCCGCGTCGGGCGCGCGCGCGCCCTGTCCGCTCAGCCGCGAGCTCGTCCGACGCGCGTCCCTCGCCATCGCGATCGTCGTCCGCGCGATCCGAATCGATCGATCGATCAATCAAATCAAATCAATCCGCCGATCGTCCAGTGGAGTTCGAACGACACCGACGCGTCGTTCGCGAGCGATGCCGCGCGCGCGTCGCCCCCCCCGTGCGCGATCGCCGCGCACCGCGCGGTGATATTTCCCTCGTCCGTTTCCGACGCGCGTCGTCGTCGTCGCGCCCTCGCGCGCGCGAAGAGCGCCCCGCGATCGACGCCGCGAAAAGCGCGCGCGGCGACGGCGCGACAATGCGCGCGCGCGATGCGACGCGCGCGAGCGACGCCGCGACGGCGCTTCGAGGCGCTCTTCGCGCGCGCGCGGTGACGGCGGTGATGACGATGCGCTTCGCGTCGACGCGCGCCGTCGACGCCGCACGTCGCCGTCGCGCCGCGCGCCGATCGCGATGTGCGGCGACGCGCGGCGCCGACGCGCGGACGTGGCGTCGTCGTCGACGATGGGCGACCGACCGCGTTTCGCACTGTTTGCCCACGCGTGGACCGCCCATCGTCGGCGCCGAAAAGCGCTGCAAACTTTGATCGCGCGCGGACGCGCCGACGCCGGGGCGAAGATCGCGAAAATCCGACGGCGCCCTCGAGACGAGCGTTCCGCGCCGCGCGTCCGCACTCGAACGCGCCGACGATCGAGGTCCGAGCCCGACCTCGCGTCCACGCACCCGTCCCGACGTCCCGACGTCCCGCGCGCGCGAGGAGGACCCTCGAACGCGCGCGCGCGAGGAGGACGTTAGGTCAGTGCGTCCGAATCCACCGCGCGGCGACGCGAAACGAACGACGAGCGAGCGTCGTCGACGATGGACGCGAGAGACGGCGATAAGGAAGAGAATGAGTTCGTCACCGGGCCGCTGAGCGTGCTCACGGCGTCGGTGAAGGCGAACACGCAGGTTTTGATCAATTGTAGAAACAATCGCAAGCTCTTGGCGCGCGTCAAGGCGTTCGATCGACACTGTAACATGGTGCTGGAAAACGTGAAGGAGATTTGGACCGAGGTGCCGAAGACGGGGAAGGGGGCGGCGAAGGCGAAACCGGTGAATAAAGATCGATTCATCTCCAAGATGTTTTTACGAGGCGATTCGGTGATTTTGGTGCTGCGTAACCCAAAGTAAACTCATTTACGCTTAGACTTTGTTGTGAGACGAGAGAAGACACTACGTAGCTAATGTGGTGATAAAACGTTTTTCTTCGTTCGTCATAGTCGAATCATTCCGCGTCGGGTTTGGCCTGTCGCACGAGCATGGCGTCCATGAAACGCGGGCACAGCGTCGTGAGCGGGGGCAACTCGTGCGAGGGCGAGTCGAAGAGCGCGCCCCAAGGCATCTTACCCACGCCTTGAAGCGCGCCGCCGATGACGCGCTCGTGCGCTGGAACATCGTCGTCGTCTTCAGTGCTGAGATTGAGCGCACGAACGCTCGCTTCGGTGTCGGCGAGGTATTCCTTCAACTGCGGGTTCGCGGGCGCGCCGACGACGGCGACGCCGCCCGGGAACGTCTTTGTCGCGAGCTTAAGGTCGATATCCATATCGTCTCGCACGCGCGCCTCGCGGTTCGTCTCAGCACCTACTCGTATGATTTGTCTGTCGCGCGTGATGACGAGCATCGGCGTCGAAGACTCGAGCGACGTCGCGGCGGCGGCGCGGTCGGAGCGATCGCCCGGCGGGAAAATCACCGCTTCCGGCGCGCCGTCGCGGCACGCGTACGCACTCGCGGGCGTGGCGTCCCGACCGGTGAATCGCACGACGACGGCAGCGTTTTCAACACCTTCGACATCTTCGCTCGATCGCTGCGGCGCGAATACAGCGACAAACATCGCCACAGACGGATGCGCGAACAAATCGACGCACGGCGCCGAGTAGACGCGCCATGGCTGTAAAGTTTGCAAATTCCAAAACACCAGCGTCGTTCCGTCGCAGGCGGCGAATAGAGGCTCATCAGCGCTGAATGCAACCGCTTTGATTGGGTTCTCGGGCTCCCCATCTGGCGACGACTTCGGCATTGTCAACGTCGCGAGCTTGGCGTTCGTCTTTGGATCCCAGAGCACTATTTCATTCGCCGCCGTGGCGAGAATAGAGCCGTCGGCGCTGAACGCGCCGCACGTGATCGCTGATCCACTCGGATGTGAGGCGCTCGATCGGCATCTCCATCCCGCGTGCTCGCCGCCTCGCGAAACTCGACCGTTCGGGATCCAAATCTTCACCTCCCCCTCGACGCCGGCGGTGAACGCCATGGACTCCTCGAGGCTGTGCGCGCTCGGCCGTACGCCGACGGACGTGATCAAACCTTTGTGAGGTATTTCGCACTGCGCCACGCACGTGAATGCGCCACCAGGAACGACGACGTCGGCGTTCTCGTCTTCATCCGTCGTGTCAAGACGCTCCCAAATTTTCAGCGTCTCCTCAATCGCGCTCGTCACCGACGGCGGTTGATCGCTGCGTCTGTCCACGGTGACGAGCACGCGCCCATCGCGCGAAAACGACGCGTGTGCGACGTGTGATTCTAGCGGCGAGTCTTCTTCTCCGCTCGTGTTGACGTAGTTTCTCGGCGCTACCGCGAGATCGGCGATGTGGTTGTCTCGCGCGTAGTCGTAAAACTGCAACGCGGCGCCGGCGGCGGAAAACGCGAGCACATCCGCGCGAGGATCATACGCGACTACGGACGCGTACGCCACGCCATCGGCGCTCTTTGTCGATTTTGCATCAAGTACGGGTGGACGCACGCCCTGAATAGTCCCTTCAACGGTCATCGACGCGACGTTCACCAGTCGCAAGGCGTTGTCCGAACCGAAGAGCGCCAGTCGCGAGGGATCTTCGCGTCGCGCCACAATTTTCGTCAACGGCGCGCCTAAACGCGGTAAATATGTCTTTTTCCCGTCTTTCACCGTCCAAATCACCAACACCGCCTCTTCACCGCCGGAAAACAAATGCGCGCCGTCCGCGGAAAAGTGCAAGCACCCGACGGCGCGAGAGTGCCAGTGCGACGTCGTGCTCGGCAACGCGTCGCCCTTGACCTCAGTTTCCTCGCCCTGCGCCTCGCTTTGTAATTTGCGCACGGCGCGCGCGAATCCGTGCCACATCACAATTCTTCCGCTCGAGTCCCCGGCGGCTAAGATCTCGTCATCGTGCGAGAACGCGAGCGCGGTGACGCCCTTGGTGTGATGAATGCGCAACGCGCGAGAGGCGACGCCTACGCGATCCTTGCCCACCCCCCACACGTACATGGTTCGTCGTTCCACGCACGCCACGAACGCGCCACTGGCGCTCGCGACTAACTTGCACGGTCTCGACGTCTTTCCTAACTTCTCCACAATCTTCCCTTTAGATAAACTCACCTTGTACACGCGTCCGCCGCCGTCCTCGCGCGCGCTCGCCGATACGTACGCGTAATCCTTCCCGCTCTCCCCTCCTGGATACACCACATCGTATATCGCGCACGGAAACGCATAACTCCGCACCGTTTTCTTCGTTTCCACGTCCCACACGCTCAGCGTCCCGTCCGCGCTCCCCGTGACGACGTGCGTCTGCGAATACGGCGACGCGCACGCGCACGTCTGCTCCGCCCCGCGCGCGACGACGACGCGTCGCCCTCGTCCACCGCCCTCGACGTCGTGCGCGCGCAGGCACTCCCTCGCGGGCGTGATCAGCACGCTATCTTTCATCGCGAACGTCCCGGACGTCGCGGACGCCAGCGCGCCGCCACCGAGCCTGCGCGCGTCGTCGTTTTCCGCGCGCGCCGCCGCCGCCATCGCGTCGTCGTCGTTTCCCGCGCGCGTCGTCGCGTCTTCCGTCTCCCGACGCGCCGTCGACGCGCGCGCCGCGCGAGGCGTTCGCGCCATGCTCGTTCTCCGCGCCTCGCGTCGCGTGGCGTCGCGTCGCGTCGCGTCGCGTCGTCGCGTCGTCGCGTCGTCGACTGCCGCCCGACGGACGCGGCGCTCGACACACCACCGCGCGCGGCGCGACGACGCGACGCCGCGACGCGACGCGACGACGCGACGACGCGACGAATTGATTCGAATCGAATCGCCGCGACGCGCCGCGACGCCGCGCGCGACGCCCGACGATGTCCGCCAAGACGCCGATCGCGCTCGTGCGACTCGTCGTCCCCGCGGGCGCGGCGAAACCGTCCCCGCCCGTGGGACCGGCGCTCGGACAGCACGGAGTGAACATCATGAGCTTCTGCAAGGACTTCAACGCCAAGACGAGCGAACACAAGAGCGACGTGCCGGTGCCGGTGGAGATTGCAATCTACGGCGATAAGAGCTTTGAGTGGCGCATGAAGACGCCGCCGGCGTCGTACTTCATCGCCAAGGCGGCGGGGGTGGCGAAATCTTCCACGCGACCGGGACACGCGTTCGTGGGGAGCATTAATTTGAAACACGCGTACGAGATCGCCAAGGTGAAGGCGTCGGACGAGACGATGGGACACGTGGGATTGGAGAGCGCGACGAAGTCGGTGTTGGGGACGGCGCGAGCGATGGGGATACGCGTCGTCGATCCGCGCGCGACGAACGTGAATTAGTCAAGTCGCGCGTTAGATTTTGAAATCATTCGATGAATAATAGATTAGCTACAAAAGTTAATTCTACACCCTGCGTACGCGATGTTGTTTTCACACGCTCGGTCGTCTCGTCTGCGCCGCGTTCTCTTTTTCCAGCGAGGCGATGTGGGAGTAATACGATATCCCCGCGATAGCCACTAACCCACCGATGACGTTGTTCCAAGTCACGGGAATGTCGAACAAGAGCCAGCCGAAGAAGAAGATGAACACCGTTTTGACGTGGCCGATGACTTGAAAAGACAACGCGCTGAAAGTGCCGATGCACATGTACTGCGAAATGTTCACCCAAATCGCCAGCAAACACGACGCCGACAGGAACATCACCGACTCACCGGTCCAATAATAGTCCGTGATAAAGCTTCCAGTCAATATTTGATCGAGAAACGGGCCGACGGTGAGCATGGCCAAGGCCATGAGCGGCGCCGTTCGCCCGAGTAAATCGTTACTACTGATTGAATATTCGCTCTGTAATCGACTGACGAGGATTTGCTGCGCGCTCGTGGACAACACCGCGATCGCGGCCACGATGGTTCCCCAAAAGTTCATCGTCGTTTCCTGCAACGTCGCGATACCGACGCCGAACATAACCACTCCGATGGCGCGCGCGAGCGCCCAAGAAACCTTTCGCCCGAAGAACGCCACCTCGATCAGGCACACCGCGGGAATTTGCAACAGCTTGGCGAGCTGATAAAACCCGACGTGATTCAACATCAGCGACAAGTTAAGCGATATGATGCTCGTCGACGCAACGGCGACGAAGGCGAGCAGTTTCTTTTGCGGCAGCTCGCGGCCGCCCTTCGCGGCCTCCGCGCGCGCCGCCGCCGCCCCGCGCGGTCGACACCACCGCACGCTCATCGTGCACAGGAAGTGCATCCCGCACAGCGTCGTCGCGTACTGAAACGCCAATCCAGACGCTCCCATGAGCTGTTTATTCACCATCACGATCGCCACCGAGCTCACAAAGTTGGACGCCCACTTCATCGCGTCCGCGGTGGACAGCCGCGACGAGGACGCGGCGATGGACATGACGACGGATTCGTGGACGGATTCGCGATCGTGATTCGCGTCCACCGACGCGCGCGCGCTCGAGCACGCCGCGCGCGGACGAGTGGCGACGCCGCGCGGGACGCCGACGTCGTCGCACACGCGCGCGCGCCGTCGCCGCGGACCGCGCGCGGCGAGGATGATGCGCGCCGAGTCGCTCGGGCCCGAAACGAAACGCCTCGTCGTCGGTGACGTCGCGTGCGACACGGTGCGAGACGACCAGTTCAGCGTCATTCGTCGGGCGGAATCGATCGGAGATGAATTCTTGGTGGGAAACTTTGATTTCGGCGAGTTGGGATCGGGCGGGGGGAAAGGCGGTGATACCATGGCGCGAACGCGCGATGGGAGATATTTCATCAAGACGCTGAGCGAGGGCGATGGTAAGAGCTTGCTCGAGGACGCGTTCCTGAAGGATTACGTCGCGCGGGCGACGACGGGGCAGAGCCTGCTGTCAAAGATTTGCGCCGTGATATCGCACGATAAACTCGGACGATTCATCGTGATGAATAATTGCGTGAATCCCAGGGTGAAGTGCTGGAGTCGGTTGTACGATTTGAAAGGCACCGCGGACGACAAGACGCTCGTCGCGGACGGGGCGGCGGTGTATCACGCGCACAAGCGATTTTACAACGTAAATTTGCTAGTGCGCGAATGTTTCGGGTGTTATCGCGACGTGCCCGTGCTCAGGCAGAGATACGTCAAGGGTAAGCACGAGGCTTTCGATGCGCCGATATACGTCACGAAGGCGCAGAGGGAAGAGATTTTAACGGCGCTGAAGAACGACGTGGCGTTGTTCGACAAACACGGGCTCATGGATTACTCCTTGCTCGTCGGTATCCAGCGCGTACCCGCGAACGAGGTCGACGAGGCGATGCGAGCGTTTGAGCATGACGTGCATAATAAGCCTTACGTCATCGAATACGGTGGAGAAACGTTAATACTGTATTTTGGGATCATAGACTTTTTGCAGCGCTGGACCGGGGGCAAGAAGGTCGCGCACGTCATCAAATATCTCTTCGCCCCGCGCCCGATTTCGACGGTAAACCCCAAGACGTACGCCAAACAGTTTCTGGACTTTTTCGACTTCAAGTTCAAGGGCGTGGCGTTCGAGCGCGAGAACCTGGCTCGAACGTCGAGCGTGCGCCGTTCGTTCAACTTTGGCGGCGAGTCGAGAAAGGGCGGCGCGTCGCCGACGGTGCTAGAACGTCTGAAATCCGCCGCCGGAGTCACTATCATGGCCGCGGAAGAGGACTAAATAATCATATTCATCGAACTCTCGCGAGTAGTAGTTTGCATTCCACCAAAAACCGCGACGCGCATCCTAATCCGCGACGAACGATTATTTCACGCGCGAGGCGAGGCGAGCGCGCGAAGGCAAAGGTCGGACGACTCATCATCTAAACAGATGCGTTTTGCTCAACAAAGAAGCGCTAAAGTAGTTTTAATGGTGATCCCATCGCCGCGCGCCGAGACAAATTTAGTTGAAGTAACCTTGCTTGCGCGCTTGCACGCCGATTTGCCCGAACATCATGCACGCGAACAACCCCATGTGCCACGTGAGCATGTACAACCAAATCTTGTCGTCGGCGGCCGGACCTTGCGGGAAGTTGGCCAAGTTGGCGCCGATGCGATCGCTGAACACCTGGAACAAAGACGCGTTGTTCTCGAACGCCGGGCACGGCGACGCGGACGGGACGACCCAGCCGAACAAGGACGCGAGGTGCACCGGGACGGAGGACTTCTTCCAGTCGTCGTCAAACTTCAAGTCGGACGACGCCGCCACCTTGACGGCGGCGCGAGCCTTGACGGTCTTGCGACCTACGCGCGAGCGAAAGCAAACGACAAAGCTCCAGTCAGTCTTCCGCGCGCACTTCTATCGCGCGCTTCGATCGCAGCATCCATCGTCCCGCTTCGGTCGCGCCCAATCCACGAGTCCCGACCCAGCCCCGACCCCCTCGCGCGCGTCGTTCGAACCGAACCCGCGATCGGCCTCCGCGCGATCGACGCCGACTCGTCGCCGTCGCCGCGCGCGCGACGCGCCGTCCGCGTCCCGTCCGCGACGCGCGCATCCTCCGTATTCCGCACGACGTTTCCACGCGCGCGTCGCGTCCGCGCCCTCGCGCGTTCGGCGCCCTCGCGCGTCATTCCGATGCGTCGTATCCACCGCGTATCCCACGCGACGCGATTCGCGCGTCGCGACTGCTCGCGTCGACGCGACGCGACGCGGCGCGCGCGCGCGTCGTCGGCGCGCCCGATCCAACGCGAAACTTACCTCGCACATCGCGACTGAGCGCGGATCGACGGGCGACGGTGATTTGCGTGAGCGCGAGCGCGACCATGGTTCGACGCGAGCGTGCGGCAGTGCGGTGCGGGCGACGACGCGGGGCGGGGCGACCGACCGCCAGACCGCGGCGACCGACCGCCTGCGATCGACCGATCGTGACTCGAGATTTGACCCCATTCCGCGCGCGCGTCGTGATCATGGGCCTCCGCGGACGCGAATACGTGGAAACGCGACGCACGCGCGCGACGTCGAAAACGCGCCCGCGCCCGCCCGACCGTTGCCCGCACACGCGCGCGATGGGGACGCGGCGCGCCCGCGCGCGGCGCGACGCGCGAGACGCGACGCGCGCGTCGACGTCGACGTCG
>Ga0228638_1000230_pt1 | contig 23862 bp, 9 predicted proteins | sample 48DmetaG_FD_182704 | JGI IMG/M metagenome (GOLD analysis project Ga0228638, IMG submission 182704) | Seawater microbial communities from Monterey Bay, California, United States - 48D | ecosystem: Environmental > Aquatic > Marine > Coastal | place: USA: California | collected 2016-10-31 | reverse complement strand
CTCTGGACTCAGCAAAGCTTTCTCGGCTGCAGCCATCATGTCCTCCACGCTCAAACCTTCACCCTGAGCGCCCGCGAGCGCTTCTTCAAGCTCTTTATGCAGGCCTGCCAGCTTCTTGTTCGCCGCCTCGAGCTCGTCTGTCGCGCGCTTTTGGTCCTCGGCACGCGAGCTTTCCGCCGATTGTAACTCGCCCTTCAGCTCTTCGATTTTCGTCTTTTGCTTACGAGCGATGTTCTCCATCTTGTCGCACTTCTTGCGCAGCGCCTCGATTTCGTCGTCCTTCGGCGCAACGCTCGGCGTCGGCGCCATCGAATCTACCTTGGCCCTGAGTCGCTGATTTTCCTCTCCGACGTTAGCAAGCGACTTGTGCACGGTCACGAGCTCCTTTTCAAGGCCTATAACCTTCGATGCGCGACTCCTGTCTGACTCTCGTAAACGCTCACACTCTTTGCGAACGGCGTCCAGCGTCTTGATTGTATCTGCGAGACTCAATTCTTCCGCGGCGACGTCTCGCTTCGGGGTCGGCGCGCTCACCGAGTGTGGCACAGCTTGACTAATGTTTTCGCTGCTCATGTTACGCGTTAGTAAGGGGAGCTCGTCGCGACTGCGAGAGCTGAGAAACTCGTCGCTCGGCAATTCCCATCGTGAAATTTGTGACAGAGCGCATCCGACGTAAAGCACACCATTTCCATCGAAGGCGAGCGACCGCACAGCTCCCGCCGATTTCGTGCCCGGACACTCAAATAATACTGCTCGCGCCTTGATATCCCACACCAACGCGCGTCCATCGACGCCTCCCGTGCACACAAAGCCGGGACGGATGCTCGCCGCGCATAACACGGCGCCCGTGTGATGTCCGTGGACGCTGAGTTCCTCCGGTGGACCGAGAAGCTGACCTTCTTCGTTGACGTACCACGCCAACACGCGCCCATCCGCCCCACCGGTAACGATCACGCCTTCGTTATCGCACACGGTGTGAATCGCGCCCCGATGCCCGCCGTCGTCAGGACCGAACTCCGCTACCGGCTTGCCCACGCGAACCGTCCACAGACTCAGAATCCCATGCCCGTTCCCGCTCACCACGAACTCCTTCCCCGTCGAACGATGCACCCACCCCGACACCGCGTGCACGCGATCAGGCGGCCCTTCCGAAGGCTTCAGACGTTTTGCCTTCCCAGGCATCGGCGCCGACTCGGCCGTCGACGCGAATCGCCAAATTGGAAACCGTTCGCCGTCCTCCCACACGAAAATCCTCCCCACGTCGTCCCCTCCCACCAACTCTCCGCTCGTCAACATCCCGAGGCACCACAGCGCAACGGCATCGACGCCATTTTCGAGTTCCATCGTCACGACGCCCGTGCGCGCGTCTCGCGTCGCCGCGTCGCCGCGCTCGCTGGCGCTCGTCACGCGCGTCCCATCCTTCGACGTCACCATCGCCGTCACCGCGCCCGCGTGCGCGCGCGCTTGCGACGCCAGCGCCCCCGACGTGGTGCTCCAACAACGCAGTCCGCCGTCATCGCACGCGCCGAGCAGGCGTTCGTCGACGACTCCGAGCGCGCGAACCGCGCCCGTCTGTTTGTCGAGCGCGAGCGTCCCGGACGGCTTTAAACGCTCGCACGCGCGCGCGCGCGTGGTTTTCTGCACCGTGTCGCTCACGGTTTTCGCGATGTGCGCCAGCATGGCGCCCGCGGCGCGCGAGGCGACGTGTGCGGGCCGGAGGGTGGAATGATTAGTCAGTCGATGCTTGGCTAACGGCTTTTCAATTTGGATTTCATCGCGCGCCGTCTGGGCGGTTCGATGGCGAGGGCGCGGCGGCGATGCGAAGAATCTCGGCGAGCTCGCGAACCTGGGCGTCGACGGTGTCCATGTACGCGGCGGCGGCGTGCTTGAGCTTGGACGACGTCTCGGGGGAGACGTCGTTGAGCTCGCAGCTGAAGACGTCGGCGGTTGGCTGGAAACGGTAATACGCGTCGTCGGCGCCGAGTAAGTGTCTGATGGTGGCGTCGACTTGGGCGACGTCGCACGACGCGTGGATGGTATTGTCGAGCCAACCGGGGAAACCGGATAGACGCGCGTCGCGAGAGTTTGGAACGGCGGCACCGGTGCCGAGAGAAACGACGCAGAGCGGTCGGGATTTTGAGAACAAGCGACGCGCTTCAAAGACCGCGACGGCGGTGGGATTGTTGCTCGCGATGGCGCCGTCGATCAATCGGATCTCCGCATTGACGTTTGTCGGTGCTCTTTGATGATCGTGGCGATGGTCTTCCGTAGTCTGCTTCTTTTCCACGTCGTTGGGCGACGCGCGAGAGTTCGCGTTATCGGCTTCAGACTTACGCTCTCGTGCAAAACCTCCAGCGCCCCCGATTTCTTTCTTCATCCTGAGCTCTTCCAAGAACCAAGGCGCGGCAGTCGTCGCGCGAATTGAGTTCAACAAGCTCGCACGATGTTCGCCTGGCAAGTGGCCGAGATGGCTTTTGCCTCTCGCGTCGTGTTTGTACGAACGCATCAGAAACGTTGTGGCAGGTGACCGACTCACGAGGTGTGAAACTAGACAGACGTGCGGCGGCGGAGAAGTCGAGGAATACCAACGTGGATGGGACGTGATACTGTACAGTGGTTTTTCGGCTTCCTCTCGCAACGCTTTGCGCAGCATAGTCTCAAAACTTCTTGCCTCTTCTCGACCGCGGTGGTAGAACTTTGTCGTTTGGTTGTACCAGTGAGTCAAGGATGAGTCGGCTTTTCTAGGGAATATCTCATCGCCCATCTTGACGTACAGCTCGTGCAACTCGTCGGTCGTCATCCTAAGCAGACCAGCACCAACAGCGATGATACCACCCGTGGAAGTGCCTACAACGAGGTCGAAGCAGTCTCCGACACACCAACTATTCGTAGCCTCTAGGATGCGTTCCAACATGACGAGCGTGCCGATGCCACGCATGCCGCCTCCATCCAAACTCAGAATACGAATCGGTCTATCATCATCTGCACCGGTGTTATCCGGATACGCGCCTTTCATGAATGGCACTCCGTGATCCCCCAGCGCGTTCACGAGTCGCATGGCACGCGTCCATCGCGACACGCCGCCTTCTAAATTTGCGCTCCGCCAAGCGTCGAGATGCGAGTTTTCGTCCATCGGGGGCGCCGCCACTTTTTCACTGAGATGGCGAAGCGATTCGAAGTCACGTTCATCCTTCTCGGCATCGCGCACGTAGGTTTCTTCATCCTTCGGTTCTTCTTTGCTTTCACCGGACTGCGTAAACGTGACTCTGCGAATCAAAGCCGCAGCAAAGCCTTCTCCTGTGGACGCCGAAGGCGTTCGCGGTGAAGAGACGTCTTCACGTGGAAGAAGAGTCTGCGCATCAGTGTGCTTAAATCGGCCGCGAAAACGACCGGCGATTGGCGGTGTAACAGACGGCGTCATGGGCGGTGGTCGATCTGCGCACGCCGCCATGAGCTGGTTCCCGATTCGCTTTGCGAGCGCTTCAGCGGTGCCAACCAGACCATTCGGAGGGATCTCAATTTTTAGAGTGCAGTCATCGGAAAACTGAAGCAACCGTGTCAGTGACTCCGCGCACATGACGAAGCTTGGAATGTTCGTCACGTTGTCGAAGTTTGGACTCGATAACAACGGCTGAACCGGTACACACGCCAACCCGCGTTGAGGCCACGTAAAAATGACAGCGCGAGCGCCGCGTTCACGAGCGCGCCACATGAGTCTGGGAGCTTGTCGAATCATCGAAATATGCGTGTTCCAGTCGCCGCCTTTTGCACAAAGAATGACTATACCGTCGAGAGGTTGCTCAGGCGCTGACTCGATCTGTCCGGACATTGTTCGTTTGATCGGTTCTGGGGTGTGCATGACGGGTTCCTCTATTTGAAGCGAGCTTGACGCTGCGTTGTCAGGTTGATTCACTTGATCGGCGCCGGTTTCTACCATTGTCCACTCCTTATCACCATCTTTATCCGGTGACTCGCCGCCTTCCCAAATTTCGTCGTACGCCTGCAATATTTTCTGCGCCGGCGTCATTACTGGTGAGACGTCATCATTTGTCCTCGGCGATGTCGGCAACTCAATCAGTCCGTCTTGTTCGTTCGCTGGCAAGATGTCTAGAATGTGGACTTTGCCAGAGATCTCTCCTGAGTAAGGCGCCGCACAAGTTAAACTCGACCGAATGGCGGTAAAAGCAGTCATTGAGTGTTCGTCTTTGGCAACCATGCGCACAGTGGCTAAATCTGTGAGCGCCATGTGCTCCGCTAGCTGTGAGAGCATCTCGCGCGAGTTACTATCAAAGAATGTGGAACTCCCGTTCCAAAACGCATGAATCACGCGCAATGCAGCATCCGCGGCGCCTCTGCGAATGCCTTCCGCATACATCGCAAAATCGTCCACGGTGAGCAATTTGAGAAGCGATTTGATGTACGCCTTATCTAGCACCTCCAACTTGTCGTGGGTGGCGTCTTCGCGCACGCACGAAAGCACTCTATCAACGACATACTCAACCGCACCAGCATTGACGCACTCGACAACCGCCAGCGCTCCACGCGAAAGAATAATTTCAACGAGAAGCATGTCCACCGTCGGTACCAACGATTTATCGCCACTACGCCGTGAGGCGTATTTGACGAGTGCACGTACCAAATTGTACACGCTCACTCGAGAACCACTTTCGGCATCGAAAACCATGTGTCGTATATCGCCTATCAGTTGTGAGTATCGTTGAACTCGCGCGTCTTCACTTAATACGCTCCACCCTTCGCGCGCGTAATTTCTCCAAGGAATGTACCAATCAGACGCGTGCTCGCCTTCGCCGCGCTGGATCAACGTAGGGTACCACGCACCGTTGGAATTGCTCAACGACGTTTTGATGATCGCTTTGCCTTTCGGTTCGCTCACGTCAACCCACGTGTGCACTTCGTCTCGAGCGCTCCCATAAGACACAGCGGCGATGGCAAGAGGCTTGTCTGGAACTGCCAATGCTTTGTGAATGCGCGCGCTCACGCCATCGTCGCCCTTGTCCGAGCCTAGGATTCCAACGAGAACGAGTTGCAACGCTTTTGAAATTTTTTCGCTAATTTTAGCCGTCCCTCCGCTCCATTGACCACAGGTGGTGATGCAAAGAAAATGTTCTGGCACGCTTTTTCGAGCCACGTCGACGGCGCCGCCGTCAAAGAATGACTTCATGAATGACTGTAACTGCGTCTCAATTTCTTTCGCGCGACGCGCACCACCGCTGGTGTCCCATGTACACTCATAGATTGGCTGGAAGTCGTCTGCGCGCACGACGAGAACATTCAAACCAGGCTCCTGTCGCCACCCGTCGGTGCTCTCCTCTGCGGCCCAGCGACCCAAGCTCAAGTCATCCTTCAGCACCGCTTCCCTATCGTCAATGTTCGTAACATCTTTTAGCTCTTCGCCGTCCGGTTTCTTTTCTATCGATTTAATCGGTGGACTTCTGGAGTAGTAGCCGTCTGCAGAATGCACGCTCCGCGACGAAATCGTCTGCGACGGATGCCCACTCGCGCACACTTCCATCATCGTCTGCGACATGTCCACCCTAACTCTCAACGTGACGTAATCCGCCATGGCATCTGACTCGTCCCCAAAAGCGCAAAGCGCGATATCACAAGCGCGGTTGGGAAGCAATCGCAACGTTTTGCGCCGACTCTCTCGCTCAGCCTCTGAGATGTCGCACAAGATGCGCGTCCCATCCTTCGTGTGCGTCTTCAATCCACTCTCTGCGGCGAGTATAAACGCGTGAGACACCACTGCGTTGACATCCTCTCCTTCTTCAATCACGGGCGTGATATCAATCGCCAGTTTCCATCCATCTTCCGCCGTGTAATCTCCGGGAATCGCGCGCGCGTCCCACGTCGCCTCGCACGTCCCCGCGCTCGTCCGTCGCGCCTTCATCCTTTCAGAGATCACGATCCGCGTCGTCGTCTCGATCGCCGGTCGTGAGTTCGGCACGCTCGCTTTCAGTTCGTACTCTCCGCTCGGCACGTCTTCCGGCACGCGCCACGTCAGTTTCCCTTCGTCGAGCTCGCGTTCGCCTTCGCCTTCGCCTTCGCGGAATGAAATCTTCCCAAGCGTCGCGTGTTTCGAGCTTCGCATCCACGCCCCTTGACCGACGAGCGAGATCTCACACTCGCGCGCGCGATCGCGATCGAAATCATCCGCGCGCTCGACGACGACGTCCACCGCGGCGCCGTGTTCCCAAACTTTGCCGACGCGCGGACGACGAAAGCGCAGCGTCATCGCCGCGCGGCGACGCCGTTCGCGATCGCGGACGGTCGTGCGCGCGCGAACGTTCGCGTGGGCGCGTTCGCGCGCGCGCGGAACCGGCGACGCGCGCGCGTCGAAGTGCGCGCGCGTTTGGAATACTCAGATTATTGCGACAGTTGCAGAGTTGGTGGTTGCGCGGATTTGAGCGCGTCGAACGCGAGCGATGTCCGAATGATGCGAGGTGACGAGAAAGAGAGAGTCGATTGAAAGCGAAGCGCTATCGCTAGCCTAGAAAACTCAATAAACTGGAATCGATGAGATTGGGGTCGCCGTCGGGGGTGCCGGGACTGCGCTGAGCGGCTTGTTGCTGCCTGGCGTCGAGGTTCATGCGACCGACGTCGACGGAGAGATCGTTCGGGGTAGACCACACACCAGGCCCGGCGGTGGGGGATGTACCGGCGAACGCACTCCAGCTCGGAGTGCCAGCATTTAGATCGGCATTAACGCCTAAACCTCCCAGGCCCCAGTCGGCGCCGCTCGCGCCTTGAGCCGGCGGTGGAGCGCCGCTGCCTCCGTTCCACGATGATTGACCGCCCCAGTGCGCGGCGGGCGCCACAGATGGATTCCAATTTTGTTCCAAGCCGCCAACGAAGAGACCAGCGGATGGTGGAGGCATTTGCTGCGTGTCCGTTGCGAATACATCGCCGACGGGCAAAGCGCCCATGCCGGCGCCCATAGGTTGCCAGTTGCTGTTCGCCGGACTCCAAGAAGCGGGTTGACTCGGCGCCTGGTGCGGTGGCGTAGCGTGCTGCGGCGATGGCGCAACCACTGGCGCTACTGCAGGCCTCGTCTCGCCCCAGGTGCTCGCGGAGCTAATTCCAGAGCTTTGCGCGACGCCCCAAGCGCCGGTTTGCGGCGGAGAACCTCGATGCCGAGGAGGCGGCGCAGGAGCAGCCGCACCATACGACGCCGGAGGTCGAGGACCTGGTGGAAGAGGGGGAGGGGCGTGTCCTTCTTCACCAGCTCGTGGTGTGGGGATTCTACTCTGACCTAGCGGAGGCGCCGACTGCGGCGGAAGAGGCACGCCCGAGGGTGGCCCACGCACCGCTACTGGCTCAGGTTTCTTCACTGGCATTCGCATCGCAGGAGCTGCCGCCCAAGACGGCGGGGGTCCCGACGGTACTGGTGGTTTAGGTGCACTCATGTGCTTGTTTCCTAACATCGAAGAACGATCCTCCTCGGCTTGCAAACGTCTGGCAAGCTCTTCATCCGTCTCCGTCGGCATTGACCCCATACTAGATTCGACTTCTTTCGCTAACTCCTCCGCCTTTGCGCGTTCCTTCTTCTTTTTCCGCTGCGCTGCTTTCTTGGAGATACCTTCACCCGCAGAAGCTGCCGCTTTGACGTCCGGTTTCTTCGATGCTTCGACACGCTTGCGAATAGCCTCCATCTCTGCCATCTCCCGCTCAGCGGCCTCCTCCGCAGCTTTACGCAGCGCAGCCTGACGAGCCGCAGCTTCATCTGCGACTGCTGCTGCAGTGGTGTTGCCTTCCTTCTCCGCAGCAGCAAGACGCTCACGCTCTTCCTTTTCGGCCTGCTCTTTCGCGGCGCGCTTTTTTGCCTTTTTCCCCATACCGGCTTCAGTCACCACTTCTTCGTGTTCTGCTCTGACGGATTGTTTCCCACTATTTCCTACCGGCGCTCGACCAGACGTCACGTACATACTTTCTACGCTATGCGGGCCCCATTCTGTGACCTCGCCGGTGGACTCGTCTACGCGTCCTACCCTAGCCTTGAAGCAGTACTTTGTTCCCGGTAATAAATCGTCCACCGTAATTACAGTCTTGCCTTTGACGGATGTGAACACCGTGTAATTGTGCTCCTTTTCTTTCTTTAAGCTAAGCTCCCAGCACCTGTCTTGCGGTAAGGTTTGCGTGGTAGATTTTGTGCGGTACAAGTTGAGCGTAATGGAGTCATCCGTGCGCGAAACCAGCGTCGGGCGTTGAAGCTTCTCCAGAGGTTCATTCGCTCGTCGAGCCTCGTTCTCTTGCTTCGCCAGCTCCGCAGCGTATCGCGCAGCTTCTTTACGCATTTGTTCCAAGTGCTCAAAGAGTTGATCATCCGTCATGGACGGTCGTCCCCCGCTCCCTTGACTACTCCCCGGACGTCCAAACCACTTGCCGGGTGCCCCTCGCGAAGCCCACCCTGGCGGTGGATCGCTCCCGAAGAAGTTGTGTAAATCCGTATACTCTTCGTCGTCGGTGTAGTCGTCGTCGTCGTAGTCATCCAAGCTAGGAAGAGAGTCGCCCTCGCTGTCGTCGTCGTAGTCGCGACTGCTCGCGTCGTCATACTCCCCTCGTCGACCGCCGCCCCCGCCTCGACCACCCGCGAACGACCCTCCACCGAAGAAAAAGCTCTCAAAAAAGCTCGCGGCAAAATCACGCATGTCTGCCGCGCTCGCAAAGTTATCTTGCATCGATCCCGTCGCTGCGGCTTCGCCCGACAGTCCGTACTCCCTCGTCAGCGTGTCGTACGCTCTGACGATCTCTCGAAACTTCCGTTCCGCGTCCGGATCCCCTCGGTGTTTATCGGGATGATGTCTCAGCGCTAACTTTCGATACGCTTGCGCCACCGCGCTCGCGTCATCGTTCGACTGCACGTCCAGCACGCGCATGGCGTCCGCCCTCCGCTCTGCTCGATTCGCCGTGTGCGCGGGCTGCTCCGCCCAGAACGCCTCGTCCTCGCTCCCTTCGCTCGTTCCATCGGGACCTATCTCGACGATTCGCTTGCCACGGCTCCCCATCTCGCGCGCGCGCGATCACGGCGAGGCGAATTCGCTCGTCACCGCGACCGGCGATCTCACGAAGCGGACGCGTTGACGTCGACGCTCGCGTGTGCGAGGCGTCTCGGGCGCGACACGAGCGACGAAGACGACGCCACAAGTGCGCGCGCGTCGTGCGGCCGTCGAAACCGGGCGCACGCGCGCGAGCGAGCGCTTCTGCGGTGAATGCATGGCTTCGCTGCCACTGGCTGCCCGGCGTCGAGCGCGGGTCAACGCGAACGCCGAACGCGGCGCGGCGCATCCAGCGCGCGGTGCGACGATCGCGCGGGCGAACGAACCGATGTAGAAAGCGTGTGAAAATGATTAAAACGAATAGTGCTTACAAAAGCGATGCCGCCGGCGGCGATCGCTCGCTCGCGGCGGCGACTTTATCCTCGCGCGCCGAGTCGAATGTCGACGACGACGAACGATCCCGGATTCACCAGCGCTTGACGAGGCCGAAGAGCAAGTTCATGAACTCGAGCGGGTTGCCTTGTTTGTTTCCGCGCCCCGAGTCGCTCTTCGAGTTCGCGAACCAGTAGCGCCAACCGATTAAAAACGCACCCGCGAACGTCAGCGAGACGACGACGAACGGCGCGGGCGGCGCCGCGCCTTTCCCGAGCGCGCGCAAAGCCAAACCCACGGGTCCCGCGACCGCCCACGTCTTTCCCGCGCTCACCGCTGCTTTCATTCCATCGCTCCCCCGCGCGTCTTTCCCGAAACTATCCCCGATTTTCATCGCTCCGAACCACCCGAGCGCGAACGGCGCCGCCGTCGCCGCGACATCCGCCGCGTACATCCCTTCCCCGTGATTTCCCCGACCGATCGCCGCGAACGCCAGCAGCGCCGCGCAATCGCCCACCACCAACTGCGCGATTCTATAATTCCTCTCCGCCGCCGTCTCCGCCTTCGCCGCGTTCGCCACGCCTTGGAACCGCGTCTCCTCCAGCGGAATCACCTTGACGTTCATCGTCGACGTCGGCGGCGCCACGCCCGCGGGCCCGACGTCGCCCGGCCCGCTCCCCAGCGGCGCGCGCGGCGTCGCGCCATCGTTTCGCACGAACCGACCGACCTTCTTCGCGCCCGCGTCGCCGTCGCCGCCGTTTTCGGTCGTCGCGCGCGTCGTCGTCAGCCGAGCGCGTCTCGCGCGCGCGCCGTCGCGCGGCGTCCGCGCGCGCGACGACGCGACGCGCGGAAAGACGCGCGCCATCGACATCTCGCGCGCGACGACGACGACGACGACGACGACGACGACGACGCGACGACGCGGCGACGCGGCACTCTGTGACGCGCCCGCGTGCTCACTCGCTCATTCATCATGTTGCGCCGTCTCGCGCGCGCGACGGTCGCCGCCGCGCGACGACGCGTCGACGTCGCGCGCGCGACGCGGACGTTCGCGTCCGGGAAAGCGCTCGAGGACGAGGTGAACGACGCGTTCGCCGAGGCGCGAGAGGAAATCGAAGCCGCCATGGAGAGCGTCGGGTCGACGTACTTTAACGAAGACGCCGAGCACGCGCGCGCGTGCGTGGAGAAGACGATGGCGGCGTATGAAAAATTACTCGAGAGCGCGGCGAGCGAGGACGCGAGAGGACGCGTGCGACGGAGCATGGGGCTGAAGATGGAACAGTTGCGGGGCGAGCTGAAGATGATGGATTCGGCGCACGACGACCACTAGCGCGCGATGGGATGTATGACGGCCGCGCGGAGTCGCGATGGTCGGTGGGCGGGGGCGGTTGCGTGCGCGAGAATCACGCGCGACGTGTCGAGGCATCGCGAGAGCGATGATGCTGGGCGTTGATGCGCGCGCTTGTTGAGGCGTTGTTAACGACGTCGCGAGCGCTCGCGCTCGCGGAGGCTAAAATTAGACGAAGGGATGCGGGTCGCGCACACCTCGGCGCGTGGGGTCATGGAAGCGAATCCAGCGGGTAGTAAACGCGCGGGGACAGGTGGGATGGCGATGCGGCGGCGCGCGGCGTTCGGTCTCGACGCCGGTGCGCGAGGGCGAACGCACTTCATCGACGACGGGTCGGTGGCGTACGTCGCGGGGAAGTTGGTGGTGGTGTATGATTTTGCCACCGGAACGCAACGATTCTTACCGATCGCGAAGGATGTGCGCGAGGTGAGCGCTATGTGTGCGCACGCATCGTCGTCGATGATCGCGGTCGCGGTGCTCGACGACGGCGGCGAGTGTTCCATCGCGATGTACGATTCGCAGACGTTTAAGAAAAAAAGGACGCTGACGCGTGCGATGGACTCCAAGCCTCACGTGGGAGTAAACGCCAGCGGTGGCGTCGGGGACCGTGTGTCTTTAGATGGTTTGACTTTTTCGGAAGACGGGCGCTCGATACTGGGATACAGCACGACTTCGCACGCTCTCGTTTGTTGGAACGTCGTCGACGGCTCGGCGGTGGAACTTCCCTCGCCTCGGCGTGTTGTTAGCACGGTCGCAGGTGAACATTCTTCTGCGCAACGTGTCTCCGATCCCACTTTACAAATAAAGCACGCGTCGTTTTCCCCGCACGAACCGGGGGTCATCAGCGCCGTGTGCGCCGGGGGTGTGTTTAGGATGTACAGAGCAAATGAAACGACAGTGAAACCTCTGATGGTGAAGGCATTGAACACTTTGGTGAAAGACGAAGGTCGTGATGCAACGACGCACCTATGGTTGAAGGGCGACGACAAGCACGTCGCCATCGGTACGAGCACTGGACAGGTTATCGTCTTGGAGGGCGACGAAATCGTTTATGAGTTGAACGTGCATCGAGGCGGCGGCGAAACGAGCAACGCGCTCCCAGCGTCGGATCTCGACGCACGCACGCGCGTAAACTGCGTCGAGTCGTATAAAAACGGTTTTATAACCGCAGGATCTTCAGGGGATGTCGTGATCGTCGATCGAGTACCGAAAAAACAGGTCAAGAATGGACGCGCGTACAAATGCGTCAAGACTCTCGCCGCGCGCGCGAGCGCAGATGAAGATTTGTACGACACCTCGACCAGCGGAGTGCCGTCGATCATGGATGGAGATCAAGTTAAAGGCTATGAACCGGCTTTGCTCGAGCCTCAGGTAGCGCGCTCGGTCGTCGCGATGAGCATCTCTCCTTCTAGTGACAACGTAATCTGTACTCTGGACAACAAGCACGTGCTCGCGCTGTCGTTGACGAATGCGGATATTATGCAAGCGAACGAAATGCGGTTCAAACGCGTGCTGCCGGACGCACACCTCAACGGTGTCTCGTCGTTGGACATTTGTCGTCGACGCCGCATCATGGTCAGCGTCAGTGCGACGGATAAATCGATGCGTTTATGGAACTTGACGTCGAACGAGTGCGAGGTGTTGAAAGAATTTCTCGACAACCCGCTTTGCGTGTCTATTCATCCGAGTGGTTGGATCGCGTGCGTCGGTTTTAGCGACAAGTTGCGCCTTATGCATATTCTCAACGGCGATTTCCGCGTCGTGAGAGAGTTTGCGCTCAAGGCGTGTCGCGTTGTTGAGTTTTCCAAGGGAGGACATCTCGTGGCATCCGCCGTCGGCGCGACTATTTACGTGTACCACGTCTTCACGTTTGAATCCATCGCGGTGCTGCGAGGTCATTGTGGAAAAGTAAAATCGGTTGTGTGGGATAATAACGACGCGACACTGATATCGTCTGGCGCTGATGGCGCAATTTACGAGTGGGACGTGCGCGCCGCGAGCAAGGATGATGAAAAAGCGCGCCGACGCGAACATGTTCACAAAGGCAGCGCGTACACCTCCATCACCGTCGTTCGACAAACAGGCGGAATCATCGCGTGCTCCAGCGACGCAAAATTGAAAGAGCTCGACGATGAATTCAAAGTCGTGCGCGAGTTCTCGTCTGGTGGCGTCGCGTTGACGCACGTTGCGTACAGCGCCTCTTTGCATCGATTGTTCGCATCCACGGCGAATGGCGGCGTTCGCGTGTACAAGATTCCACTCACGGGTGAGTACGTCGAATTCACAGGACACGGCAAACCCATCACATCGTTGAAGTTGAGTTATGATGAGACCACGCTGCACAGCGCTGGCGACGATGGGTGCTTGTTCACGTACGATGTGAAACCTGACGCGGCAGAACGAAGCGCTGGCGAAATCGCGCCGCGAATGGCGTCAAAAGACGATGTCTTGTCGTCGGACGAAGTTCTCATTGCGCGATGTGACTTAGATGAACTCAATCAACGTATAGTGGAGCTTCAAAACCAGGTGAAAGAAATTTCGTTACAGTCGCAATACCAACTTCGGTTAAAGACAGCCGAGATGAACGAAAAGGTGAAGTCGACCGAGGACGAGGCGACACGATTACTTGAGTACGAGAAGCAACGCGTGTCAGCGCTCGAGCGCGAGCGTGATGCAATTGTGCGAGACACGAAACGTGAACTTGAGCGTACGATAGACGATCACGAGAAAAGACTCACGGAGGCGGAAGATGATTACACGAGCAAAATGTTCACGGAAGTGCGGCGATTCGACGATCTCAAGATGCAAAGCGACGCCGCGAAGGCTGAGTGGGAACAGCTGGAAACGAAGCTTGTCGATGAACACGAAAAGGAGATAGAAAGCATGAAAGGAGTGTTTAACGCGAGGATAGCAACCTTAAAGTCAGACATCGACGGTCTCCAGAAGGATCGCGAATTGATGCTCGAGGATTTCGAGCGCGCGAGAAGCGTTATGGACACCGAAGTCGACGCCGAAATTGAAGAGTTGAAGGCGACCTACGAGGCGCGTGTAAGGCGTGAACACGATAGTTGCTTGGTTCTGCGTGGAGAAAACGGCGTCACAAAGACCAAGTATGCCGTTGTGAAGCAGAATGAAGACGCACGATTGCAAGAAATCGAAACCTTGCGCGCGGAAAAGGCGACGATGGCGGAGACGATTGCGGCGCTCGAAGCAGAGGCGGGAAGTTTACATGACACCATCGACAGTCACGAACGAGCCATCGAGACGAAGAATAAAAACCTCGTGCGTGCAAACGCGAAATTTGCTCGTGCCGAGAAACAAGTAGCCGAACTCGCGAAAGTAGCCGATGATTTGCGCGAGCAGCAGCGTCCTTTGGAGGAGCGCGTGCGTGCTCGCGAATCGGACTTTGAAGCCATGAATGAGGAACTGTTGAGGTATTACAACTCAAATTCCGCGCTCGTCAGGCAAGTTCGTGATGTCAAGTCGCAACGTGAAGCTCTTCAGCGCGACGTTCTGCGGACGCGCAAACAAAGCGCTGACTCGGCCGCCGTCGTAAAGAGGTTCCAGCGCGATTTGCACGAGTGCGCGAACAACATTCAAGACGCGAAACTCCTCAAAGAAAGCGTGAAGGCGATGTACCACAAGTACATCAATACCGATGAAGCCTTCGAAGCATGGAGAGACGAAGCCTGCGAGATGGAAGCGAAGCGCCAGCGAGATCATTTAGAGAAGACCATAGCGGCGCTACGCCGTCAAGTCAAGGCGGAGGCGGACTCGCGCCGAGTCGAATTTCATCGCGTCATGCGAGAAAATCAAAATCTTATGCGCGAAGTTGACGCGTGTCGTGCCGAGAAGGCACAGTGAAAGTAAATCAATTCTTTGCGGCGTTGTTGTATTTAAATAATTCAATTTTGTGTCTAATCGTCGTTCCCGCGACTCGCGAGCCTCCCGATCCATTGGAACAATCGGTAACGCTTGCTCATCTTCCAAGGTCGCGCCTCCGGGAACGGCAAAGGCGAGCCGATGGCGTTGAACAACCCAAATACGCCACCGAGCCCGCCCGTATTACCGAGCGTGCGGTCCATCACCACTCCAACCGTGATCTTCGTCACCTTCCCTTCCGCATTAAACGTCATCGACAGCGCCTGCGGCGGGCATTCCACCCGCGTCCCCGTCGCTTCGAATCGTCCCGCGAGCTTTCCCGTGTGCGTCCCCGTCGTTCGGTTCGTGAACCAAACCCGATTCGTCTCGTACGGGTCGACTCGGAAATGGTAATAATTACTCTTCATGTCCGGGAATCCTTGCGTGAGATCGAATCCCCCGACCGCTTTCACGAACGCCTTCGCCGGAAGCGGTCCGACCACGGGGCCGATGAATTGAAAATCTTCCGCCAAATCACCCGCGATGTTCGCGAAGCCATTCTTGAGCACCGTCTTGCATCGCACGATGAGATCATCCGGTTTGATGGCGAACGTGTTCGCGGGGCCGTAGAGCATGGATTCTTCGTCGCACACGTCGTATATCGCCGCCGGGTTGGGGAGATCGATGTCCGCGGGCGCGACGGCGCGCGCGATGCGTGACGTCATGCGCGGTGACGACGCGGGACCGTCGCGCGGCCGACAGACGCGACGCGCGGGCGCGTGGAGGGTTTGGCGTGCGAGCGCAGACGGGCGCATGCGAGGCGTTTCGCGCTTTCGATTCGACGCGAGTGCGCGCGGGCGAGTGTCGCGAGACGCGGTCGTGATTTGTGTCGTCGATGTGATGTCACTTTTTTTCCTTCTACGGTGAGAACTTTTTAACGTCGCATTTGAGTGAACGCTGGATTTTGAGCGCCGAAACCGGATTGTTGTTGCGGTTGTCCGAACCCGCTCGGAGATGATGGCTGGCCGAAACCGCCGGGCGATGCAGGTTGACCAAATCCGCCGCCGAAGGCGGAAGTTTGAGCGGCCGCGCCGAAGCCGGGAGACGCTGGCTGGCCAAAGCCACTCGACGCCGCGGGCTGGCCAAAGCCACTCGACGCCGCGGGCTGGCCGAACCCACCGCCAAAGCCACTCGAGCTTTGTGCCGCCGCCGCACCGAAACCAGTCGTCGCTTGCGTCGCCGCCGCACCGAAACCAGTCGTCGCTTGCGTCGCCGCCGCACCGAAACCAGTCGTCGCTTGCGTCGCCGCCGCACCGAAACCTCCCGTAGATTGACCGAAACCACCGAATCCGTTGGAGTTTTGCGCCGCCGCCGCACCGAAGCCAGTCGTCGCTTGCGTCGCGGCGGCGCCGAATCCCCCACTCGCGGTTGCCGCGGCGCCGAAGGGAGATGGGCTGCTCGCCACCGCCGCAAAGCCACTCGCTCCTGTGGCTGCAGCTCCGAATGCTGTTGGCGTGGAAGCCGCCGCCGCAGCACCAAAGGCAGAAGGCGCACCGAAAGCCGGGGCGCTAGTCGTTGTCGCGGCACCGAACGCAGAGGGTGCGCCAAACGCAGGCGTGCTCGTCGTTGTCGCGGCACCGAACGCTGAAGGTGCTCCGAATGCAGGTGAACTTGTCGTTGTCGCGGCACCAAATGCCGAAGGTGCCCCAAATGCGGGTGCACTCGTCGTTGCCGCAGCACCGAAACCAGAAGATTTACCAAAACCGCCCGACGTCGCCGGCGCTGCTCCAAACGCCGGCGCGCTCGTCGCCGGCGCTGCACCGAAGCTCGACGTGGTTGCAGCACCGAATGCACTGGAAGCACCGAATGCGGGCGCACTTTGCGAGCTTGTAGAGGTCGAAGCACCGAACACTGGTGCGGACGCCGCGGCTGCGGCTGGACTGGTAGACCCAAACGCGCCTGCTCCGCCACTTGAAGCAGAATTCGTAGAACTGCCGAAACCGAAACTCCCAAAGCCAGATGATATACCAGTCGTTGTAGTCGCGGCTGAACTCGCAGACGACCCAAATGTAGGTTTCGAAGGCGCGACTTCCGTGGCTAAGCTCGCCGAGCTCGACGCTGCGGTAATTCCGAATTTGGGTGCTGGCGACGGCGTCGCGGCAGTAAAGCTAAGCGGCTTCTCTGGCGACGCACTCGCCGCGCTCGCTGGCGGCGTACCAGGCGGGGGTGTCGCCTTTGCAAGGTCGTCCTCTAGCGCCGCTTGCGCCGCAGCATACCCTTTGTTTGCCTTGGCCAAAAAGTCCGCACTGAAACTCATGGGTGGCGCCGCAACGGGCGTAGTTGCCTCCTTTGATTCTTCCTTCTTTGATTCTTCTTCTGGTACTTCCTTTGATTTAACGTCGCCGGCCGGTTTTATTTCGGCTGGCTTCGCACCAAAGCTAAACGCGGGCGCGCTCGCGAGTTCAGACTTTGAATCTGCCGTGGCCTTCGCCGGTGTACCGAAAGAAAATCCACCAGCGGGCTTCGACGCGGGAGCACTCGAACCAAATCCACCGCTTACCGGTGTCGCTGCAGACGTCGAAGTCGACGTGGGTGCGCTCGCAGGGATACCGAAACTAAACTTTGCCTCTGACTTCTTCTCCTCCACTTTTTCACCCTTGAGCTCTTCTTCAAGCGCAGTTTGGGCTTTCTGATACCCACTGTTCGCCTTGGCGAGAAAGTCAGCGCTGAAACTCATCGTCGGCGCTGCCGCACTCGCCGACTTCGATTCCGTTGCGCTCGAGCTTGCTGATGGAGGAGCAAACGTGAATGCAGATTTAGACTCGGTAGACGGTGACGGTTTCGCCGCCGGCGGAGCGAACGTGAACGCCGGCTTTGACTCGGTCTCGGCTGGCTTCGTTGCGGGCGTTGCGGCGAAACTGAATGCCGGTTTCGACTCCGTCGGTGTCGTTGCTTTCTTCAAATCTTCATCCAACGCCTTTTGAGCCGCGGCGTAATCTTGTTGAGATTTGGCCAAGAAATCGGCGCCAAAGCTCATCGCCGGTGCCGACGGTTTTGCTAACTCCGGTTGCGACGCCGCTAGGGGTGCTGGTTTCTTTTCAATCGCAGCAGGTTTGATCGGCGAAATTTGCTTCGGTTTAGGTGGAGTCGTTTTCTTCACCGTCGTGATTCTTGTCGACGCGATTCTCGACATGATGACAGTTTCCAAGTCGTCCCCCAAACCCTCATCCGCAACCACTATCTTACTCACGGGAGTTTTGAGCATCAAGGGTTCCGCTGAGCGCTCGGGCTCAACAGCTTTCTTCGCGGTTACGTTCAGCGGTTTCGCCGGTATCGGCGGCGTGTTTTCCTTTGGTAATGTGCTCTTAATCTTCGATACGCGCGGCGCGTCCTCTTCTTGAACGCGCGCCAGAAGTGTATCCAACTTTTCAGCTTGCGCCTCAATCACCGCGGCTTGCGTGTTGATGGCTTTCATAATGCCGTTCATCTGCGCGGTGAAACTCGCGGAGGTGTCTACCTTTGATGCTATCAATCCACTACGAATAATTGTTTTCGGCTTAGGGCGATTGGCTTCTCTCTTGGCGGCTTCTAGTCTTTCAACTGAGGCCTCGAGATCCGCCGCCATCTCTAGCACCGTACGCATGTCTTTGTGCATGTTGTCCTGGACATCCTTCAATGCAGGACTGAGTTCCCGCGTATCGTCGACGTTTGAGTTCTCATCGATTTCTTCACACGCCGCCGAAATCAAGCTCTCTAGCTCGCTTCGCAATGTTTCGTCCGAAGCGTTTGCGGCCCACAACTCATTGAGTCGGCTGCGCAACTGATTGCTCCCGTCCAACAACGATTCGATGGTCGTCTTCGCAGACGCCGACGACTGTTCAATCTTGGCAATGTCTGCTTTTCCTGGCATCAAACCATCACTGATTTCGCCGCTTAAAGATTTTGTCACGCTCGTGACATCCTCAAGCATGGCACCTACTTCGGCGATCACAGAAGCCATATCGTCTTCTATCGCCTTAAGGCCGTCCGCCTCCGAGCTCGCTTGCTCCTTCGATCGCCTAATGTCTTCTAATTTCTTGCCCCAGGAAGGAAGCGGAGAGCTTTGCAAGTTTACGCCAGGTGAACGCGTGGTATCGATCGGCGTAAACTTAGCCATAGATACGCTCCAGTCTTTTTTTGTGCTCTTTGTCGGTGTGCTATCCAAAATCAATCCTTTAAGCTCGAGCTGTGCCGTGTCTACGTCGATTTCCCCGATGCTCAACCGCTTGAGAAGTTCCATGCCTTTCTCGACTGGCGATTGCGGTGCGGCCGCGGACTGCGTCGCCGGTTTCGGCGGTGGTGTCGTTCGCGGTGGCGTCGGAGCGACAGACTGTAAACTCACGCTCTCGATTGGTTTTACCGTTTCGATAGGCTTGGGAGAAGACGTCGGCTGAGACACCACTGGCGTCGGAGACACCGGTGGTTTGGCTGGCTCGGGCGACTTAAAGCTGAACGCCGGCGCGGACGCAGGAGACGCGGTCGGAAAAGCCAAAGGTTCGGGCGACTTGAAGCTGAACGCTGGCGTTGACGACGCAAGTGGCGTCTTCGCTGGTTCTGGCGGCTTAAAGCTGAACGCCGACGTCGAAGCCGCCTCAGCGGGCTTAAAGCTGAACGCCGGCGTCGATGCCGCCTCGGCGGGCTTAAAGCTGAACGCAGGTGTGGACGCTGGAGGAGGCGTTGCAGTCGCTTCCGGCGGCTTGAAACTAAAGGTTGGTGTCGAAGCCACCGGTGTCGCGGACGTTTCAGTGGGCTTAAAGCTAAACGCCGGCGTGCTCGCCGCCGTAGCGGCAGGCGAACTGGCCGTGAAAGCCAACGTTGGAGTCGCCGGTGGCGCCGAACCGAAGCCGAAAGAAGGCTTTGCAGGTGTGAGCGTTGGAGACGACCCTGCTTGAATCATCGCCGGCGGCGAATCCGTCGGTAGCGTCAGCTGCGTCTGTATCGACTGCGCTCCGATTCGCGCTTCCTCGGTGTCCAAGTTCGCACATTTCAGAATCGTAATTCTTCCATCTGTGGTGCTGAAAACAATCGCTGGTCCTTTCGCCAACTCGGGCGCGCTTTTATCCTGCGGGTTGAGCATGGTTCCACCCGCGCCAGTCAAGTCTAATCCTAAGCCCGTGACGTAGTTGTTTTCGTCGTCCTCAGTCATCGGCACCGAAGCGCTGCATCTGTCGTCTTCGACTTCGAGCACGCAAGGATCCGCGTCGCGCGTTATTTGAAGAGTCAACAGCTGGTTGTCCCAAGCTTTTCGATGCGTCGCGAACACCACATTCCACGGACTGAACGCGCTCGCATCAAGTACTGGACCAGTCAAATCAACAACTTCGGAATCGATGTCGAATGCGGATTCGAGGCGCGTGCACACCCAGTTCCCATCGACCTTCTTGAGCACGGCCAAGGAGCAGTCGGCGGGATCTTCGACGCTTCTCGAGGTGAACAAAATCTTGTCAGCGCTGTGCACGTACACCCCGTCAATTTCCACCGAATCCTCGGGATCGTGAAATGGACTGATTTCGATCGTTTCCTTCACCGTTTGCGCGGGATCAACGCTCGACGCGATTGAAATAACGTTACCGCTCGCCCACGCCAGCGTCCCGTTCGCTCGCGCGCTCACGCACGTCACGTTCGTCGCAATCTCCTTCGGCTCCTTCCCCACCGCCTCAACGTACATCAACGCATCTCCCGTCAAAGCGATAAACGACGCGCTATTCGCGCACCACTTCACCGCCCGCACCGGCGCCTCGAGCGTCATCTCTCCAAACTTTTCCCCTCTCGCCTTACCGTCGCTCGAATCCTTCGCCGCGTAAAACTCCACGCGCCCGCGCCGATCGCACGTCGCGAACGCGCGTTCATCCGGCGTCATGCTGACGATTTCAATCACGTCTCCACCGTCCGATCGCGCGCACGCGTCGACGCAATCACCATCGAGTCGCCGTTCGCTCGCCGGCGCCTCTCTCGCGCGCCAACCCTCAACCTCGCGCGCCACCTCGCTCGTCCTGAGCACGCGCGCCGTCGTTCCGCGCGCGTGCACCAGGTATCCGTACTTTCCGCTCACCGCCAGCGCGTTCGCGTGTCCCGCGCGCGCGATCTCATCGTCGTCCGCGCCGACGCGCGCGCTCCCGACCGTCGCGAACACGAGCGCGCCGACGCGCGGCTCGCCGTCGTCGCCGCGTCGCGCGCGCGCCATCGCGCGACGACCGCGCGTCGTTCGAGCCGCGCGTCGCGCGTCGGAGCCGTCGCGGCGCGCGCGAGGCGGCGTGTGACGTCGATCGGCGACGGGCTCGACGGATGTCGCGAACGGGCCGAAGCGCTCTTCTCATTCGACGCCGCGCGCCGCGACGCCGCGCGCGCGATGACGGGCGCGATCGCGCGCGGTGACGATGGGACGTATTACGTCACCCACGTCGACGCGGGCGGCGGGCGAGCGGTGACGGAGACGTGGCGCGTCGGGCACCGTTACGAGTTGACGCGGTTGTTGGGCGTCGGGAGCTTTGGCGCGGTGTGCGAAGCGCGAGACGCGACGCACGGCGGCGTCAGGGCGGCGGTGAAACGCATTTCAAACGTGCTGCACTCGGAACGAGACGCGAGGAAGGTGCTGCGGGAAATCGTCGCGCTGCACAGGACGAATCATCCCAACGTGTGCACGCTGCGACGAGCGTTTTACGAGGAGAGCGACGAGGGGGCGAAGAAGTTGGACGCGACGACGATGAAGCTCAAGGCGGTGTCTATAGATGTGTATTTGAGCTTTGAATACGCGGAAGGTGGGGATATATTCGCGCTGCGAGGGCAGTTGAGCGCGAAGGAGGTCGTGGGATTGATGCAGCAAGCGTGCGAGGCGACGCGATACTTGCACTCGGTTGGAATTTGGCATAGAGATATCAAGAGCGCGAACACGCTGTTGGGAAAACATCGACACGGGGGGCGAGTGATCAAGCTGTGTGACTTTGGCAGCGCGCGAGGGGCGCTGGGAGGGGCGCTGGAGGACGAGACGGAGGCGAACTGCGGGCCCAAGCGACGGCGAATGGCGACGAGCGCTTTGAGCGCACGCGTAGACGACGGGGCGCTCACTAAGTTCGTGATGACGCCGTGTTATCGCGCGCCTGAGGTCATCATGGGAGGTATAGCTTACACTGGTGCGGTCGACGTGTGGGCGTTGGGATGCATTTTCGCCGAGCTGTTGCAGAGGCAAGTGTCATCGAATTTGGGAGCGTTGAATCAAAAATTGACGGTGAAGCCGCTGTTTTCGTTTGAAGACACCGCACTGGCGTCGCCGCCGACTGGTGAGCAATACGATGACAACAACTGCGATGAAAGTGCCGAGCAGAGAAGGTCGCAGCTCGACACTCTGTTCAACGTCATCGGCACTCCGGGTTGGGCGGAAATAGAGCGCATCAAGTCGCCACATTGGCGCGAGTATCTGCGATCGCTCCCGGGACGAGCTGGCTCGTTAGACACTCTTTTTCATCACGGCGTCGACGCCGACGCGCGTGACTTACTTCGTCGCATGCTTCAGTTCGATCCATCGATGCGGGCATCGTGCGAGGAGATCCTCGCCCATCGCTACTTCGCGTCGAGCACGCTTGCGACGGAGTCCATCAAGGCGTCGACGGACTCGCTCAACGAAGAAGCCATGCGTGGGGTTGAGGCGATGAAAATGGACGTCGCCGGTGAGCCGCGCAAAGAATTTTGGGAGATCGACCATCCGGGATTAGCACTAGAAGAGCTCGAAAAGGCTTTCGCGCGCGTTCACGAGCAGGCGAAGGAGAAGGGGGCGGACGCGTGGCGAGACGAGTACAGAGCCTTTTTCGAAAAAGAGTGCGCGCGGAGCGAGCGAGTTCCAGCCACCGATTCGAATGAAGTGACGGCGACGGACAAGTCACTTCTCGCATTGTTTCCTGATTTCTTTCGCGGTGAAGGTCCGGTCGAGTATAAGCTCGATTCCAACGCGGATGAGCGCGACGTCGTCCATCAATACGGTTTCGCCGACGGCGGGAGTTGGGAGGCGCATCTGAATCGCGATCGCATGGGCGAGTGGACGACTGAGGACTGGGACACAAAACGCACGCTCGACGCATCCGCGCCTCGTCGCGGCGTCTGGGGCGTGACGGCGGCGCCACCGGGCGGCGCCACAAGCGACGCCGTTCAAAGCCAACAGGGGCGGTGATGCTGTTTGTACACTAAAACTCGGACACTTGTAACTAAACTCTAACGCGTCCACGCTTGAATGGCTAGCGCGAAATTATCCATCTCTTCCTGCGTCGGCGCCTTTGCCCCGACCTCTCCTTCGAGCGTCGTACGAAGCGTCAGCAAGTTTTCTAGGGCGACGCTCGTTTCCACCAGTCCTAGATCGACGTCGTGAAAGTTGCCGACGATGCGGAACAAGGACAGCGTGTGCGCCGGTGTGTTCGCGTGAGACTCGACGAGAAGGTGTCGAGTCACCCGAGAACCGATGTCGCCATGCGGGGACCACAACTGGATGAACTTGGCGCGCGGCATCGAAAAGATGGCGACGATGTCGGCTCTGAGAAGGGTGCCGATGTCTTCGTACGCATTGGTGTCCGCCGTAAACAGCTCGACGATTTCCAACAGGTACACCAGCATGATCGCCAACGACTCATTGACGTCGCCCGACGCGCTTTTCGTGTACAGAGATAGAACTGAGCGCGTGATACGGCAAATCGACTCGATCGCGCCGAGCAGCGAACGCTCGCCCAGAACGTCTTTGTCGAAATAATCATCGATAGCGTCATCGAGGGCGATGAAGCGAAGCATCTCGGCGATGACGACGACGTGTTTCTCCAAACCATCCATGGCGTTGCGATCGCCGTCGCTCGCGAGGTGCTTCTCCAGCGCGCGCGTCGCTCCGTCGAGCACCGCCACCGCGTTCAACGCGTCTCGCCTCGTGGGTCTCGACGACGACTTCGTCGACGCTTCGTCGAACCACGCGCGCGCGAACCACCGCAAACACGCCATGCGATACTCCACGTCCTCCGTGCAATCCGACGCCGCGGCGATGACGCTCAGGTAATCCCCCACCGGATCCTCCTCGACGAAACCGCCCGCGCCGTCGTCGCCCTCGCTCGGGAACATCGTCAGCATCGGCGCCGTCGCGCTCCCGTACGCCTCCAGCAGCGATCGCACGATCGCCGTCACGTCCCCGATGTCCCTCGTCGCGCACCACGACGCGAACACCGCGCCGACCCCCCTGCCCCTCCTCGCCCGCGCGTG
>Ga0228638_1000221_pt1 | contig 24127 bp, 17 predicted proteins | sample 48DmetaG_FD_182704 | JGI IMG/M metagenome (GOLD analysis project Ga0228638, IMG submission 182704) | Seawater microbial communities from Monterey Bay, California, United States - 48D | ecosystem: Environmental > Aquatic > Marine > Coastal | place: USA: California | collected 2016-10-31 | reverse complement strand
ACATACTCATAATGAATTAATGCACAAACATCAGTGGTTGTGGATTGCTGCATTTATTGTGGGACTAGGATTTAGTTTTGTAGCATTACTATCTCTCTTTGGTCAGTTATTACTAGGAGTAAGTCTGATTGGTTGGATCTATATGCATCTTGAAGTACATACTCTAGAGTTCTCATCTCATGGTTCAAAGCATAGACTTATTCTAACTGGTTATGGTTCAAATCGTGCAATGTTTCGTGCGAGTATGGCTCTAATTGGCCCGACGATGGCGAAATATATCGAGACTGGCGACTTTGACACAAAATCTATTGAAGATTTACATGAATCATTGGCAAAACCCCCTGAGGTTATTCCTCCAGTTATGGCTGTGCAACCTAACCAGATGGAGCCTCTTACAACTAATGCTGCCCCGGTTAACCAAAATATCCCTGCTTTACCTCCAATCACCCCACCTGCTGAAAGCGTGGAAGTTCCACAAAATATGACTAATGATTTACCACCTCCTGCTCCACCGCAATCCAATCAATTACCACCACCTGCACCGCCAGAAACCAACCAAATGCCTCCGCCTGCTCCACCACAATCTAATCAATTACCACCACCTGCACCGCCAGAAACCAACCAAATGCTACCACCTGCACCGAGTCAACAAAATGGGCCACCTACATCCAATACAATGCCTCCGCCATCATCACTAGCCCCAATGAATAATGCATTACCACCTGCTACTTTGCCCCCGCCATTGCCGCCTGGTGGAACTTTACCACTCCCGGGAGGGCAATTGCCTCCACCTATCGGCTTAGGCTTAGCACCGATTGATGCGGGTGAAGTACCACTAGATGCTCCCCTGCCAGATGCCCCTCAAATCGCTGTAAAAGCCTCACCAATCGAAGAATCACTTTCGCCTGATGAACAAAATGAATTGCTTAATGAACTAAAGTGAATTCACGCAGCCTCTACTATAATCCCACTAGCAGATGGCAGATTCATACTTCTAAGCAATATCTCTACCTCTTGAGATAGCTCTCCTAAGTCTTGAGAATTCGGCAATACTTTGTCATCCTTGTCTAGTGGTATAGCAAAACCAGGACCGGGGATACGGTTTAATGCGTTTCCAAGATTCTTACTGTCCATTAGGAAATTACCTTTTGAACCCGAATGGCGAGCCTCTAAACGTGACTTCATCCACTTGTTGTATTTAGGAAGTGAAGTGTTTATTCTAGTAACTAGGTCGCTCCTAACTACATCGTTTTCATCCCCATTAGGCAATAATCTAAGAAGAACTCTGAGCATTCGGTCAATCCTTAGGTCTCTTGGTTCAACGCCAACATGGGTTGCCAAGGATTTACGTAGTAGTTTAACGGAATCGGGGTTTGAATTCTGCAACATTTGGGCAGTCTCTTTCAAACCTAAAGTAAGTAGTAGGTTTTTGTAAGCCTCGAAAGATGATTTATCCAATGATTGATTCTGTGCATTGGTGTTTTGTTTCTCTTTCACTGTGGACTTATTATCAGATTTGGGGGGTTGTGTCTGTTCTTGGTTCTCTTCTATTTGTGGAATCTCTATAATTTCCTCTAATTCATTGACTTTCTCTTCCATCGTTTTATCTTCGGTTACTAAATCTATCACTTCAGGAACGTTTTGTTCGACGATTTCGGGTTCTTTCACTGGTTCTTCGATTTTCTCTTCTTCCATAGCATCAAGTATTGCTTCATGGGCCTCCTCCAAGGTTGAGGATGGTGCTCGAATCTGTTCAGGGATGGGAAGGAGTGTTTTTCTTATTGGGTCTGGCTTCCAAGAGATAAACTCAAATTCTGAATCCTCAATTTCTCTAAGTGAAAGGTGTTTCATGAAAGAAGGCACATTATCTGATAATTCAGCCAATTTTAACGGGTCTTGAAGTTGTTCCTGAACCTGTATTGCTAAATTGACATCTCTGTTCCACGGTAACGCCGATAGCCTTCTCCTAAGAGATTCATGATTCTTAATCAGGCCCCTAACCATTGTCAAGGTTTTAGCAAGTTCGATGGGGCTAAATTCGAGTTGTGAAGAGAGATGACCAGTATACCATCCCGCTGCATTATACTGTGCAAGTTCGTCCACAAGTTTCCGTTCTAATCTCTCGTTGATTGCTGAAGTTACCACAGAATTACCCGTGGTTGTGATATTTTTGCTCATACCATACTTCCTAGCATTGGCAACAAATTCTTCAAATTCTAGAAGATTAAAACGAGAAGACGCTGTCTCATCGGATGCTTTACCCTGTTTAACTAAATCCAATAGTTCAGATTCAAGCATACGCCTATGCCTTGTTCTACGCCTTCTGTGAGTATGAATCATAGACATTGTGTCCTCAATCACATCACTACCCGCTTCTATCTCTTGGAGAAGGGCTATTCTCTTATTGACCAAGTCTTCTCCTTCAAAAGATATATCGATTTCTAGTAAATCAGTAATACAATCGACTCTCTGCTGCCATAAAGGTAGAGCATTGGTAATCATGGCTAAAGCATTCCTTGGGTCCCCTTCTATCATTGATTCATAAGTATCGAGTAATAATCCATGATTCTGGAATTTTTCAATCAACGATAGACATTCTAGTTCTAGGCGCCTCCATTCTTGCTGCAAATCTTCTACAATATCGATTATATTTTCTGTATGTTCAAGGTACCCAATATATGATTCTCCTTGACTAATCGCTTCGGGCCAGAGGGTTGTCATTTTTTGATAACGTTCAAGCCATTGTAGATGTTTATTGACACTATTCCCAATCTCTGGAATATTTGTTTCCCATTCCATTAGTTCTTCGGGGCGAATTGCATCAGAGTGAGGGAAGATTATTCCTTTTTCTCTCCAACTAAAAATCACATCGTTAACTGATGCGAGGCGCTTGTACAAATCATCACTGATAGCCATAATTTTAGATTTGAAGTCCATTAAATCTATCTCATTACCTTCGCTTAGTAACTCTAATCTTTGGGTCTCATAATCTTGTGCAATTTTATCATCAAATGAAGCAAGTTGATCGATGATTAACAAGCGGATTGTTTCATGCTCTGTGTGCCGTCTTTGGATTACAGTAATCTGTTCTAGGGCTTGAACCATCGGTATTTCAAGAATATAATCCACATCATAACCTTGGTCTTTCAAAGATTCAATTGCATTGAAAATAGTCCTTCTTTGTCTGGCTTCATTTTGTTCTATACGTGAGATCTCTTGGTCTAGTCTCGATGACATTTCTGGCGATTTGAACATTGGGAGTAATACTGCAATCTGCGAGTGTGATGTTGGGTCTAATGAGTCGCAGCGTGCCAAAAAAAGAAGTATCTCCTCTCCTTTTCTAACTGCATTCCACTCATTTCTAACCTGTTGAAAAACAAGTTCCCATGGGCGGTTCTCGGAGGCCCATGACTCATATTCTTGTCTGATAATTTCGCCATTCATTGGGTTGTTAAGATCTAATAACCATCGATCGAATAATTCATGGTAAGAAGGGTTCTTTTCTACCCATGAAAAATCCAATCTAGATTTCATATCTGTCGATAAATTGACTAGGTATTCAACACGTAGAAGTGCCTCTGAAGCCAATTCTGAATTATCGTCTAGATAATCCTCTATTTCAGAAACTTCCCACCCTAAATTAGCCCAAGAGTCGATTTGATTATAGAACCAAGATTGTGAAGAGTGGGCTTCATCTTGGCTTACCATAAGGTGACCTCAACACCGATGGGTGCTGAAAGTCTTTGAATGTGAGCAAAGAACAAGCCGAAATTAAGGGTTTTTCGGGATTAATTGTCCTCATCGGAGAAATTTCAAAGGTCGATAAATCGACTCCTCTATACTAGGTTGAGCCGATGAGCATAAAGGGGCAAAGAAAACTCGTTGTTTATGGAACCACTAACCGCTTTATTTGGAATCGCTGTCATAGGCGCTGGAGGAGGTACTGGATTTTGGCTAAAAAAGACTCATGAAAAGTTAGTAAGTGTTACAGAGAATAATATTTTGCTTCAACAAAGCCAAAGCGCCCACTTTAGCCATTTGAATAATGAAGTAGCAAATATGAATTCAAAACTATCAACACTAAATGGAATGGTCGATGCACTAAGGGCCACAAATCCTGAATTAGACGGCGCACTTCTCGCACACAATACAATAGCACATTTGGAGCAAATTGGAGAAATTGGTGATTCTTTGGACGAAAGTGAAATTTTCTCCCAGGCGCTAAACGCATTAGAGACATTGGTTTCTTCTATTTCCATTGAAAGTACTGTGGGTGATTCAAATCTGGTAAATCAAATAACTTCTAACTTGATTCTAAGATTGATAGAAATGTTTGATAAGCACAAGATGAGTGCTAGTAGTATTGGTTTGAAACCTGTTACTGCACACAAATTAGGTCATGCAAGTTTAGCACTAAGAAGATATGACTGGGCTGAAAACTGCTTTGGTATTGCCTACTCATCTTCTCCAGGAAATATAAATATTCTACAAGCTCTAGAACACATCGCTCTAGAAAAAGGAGATGAAGATTTGAGAAGACATTGGCTTGAAGCAAGGATGACTGTTCAGCCTGATAGTCCCGAATTGCTAAGAGCGCACGCTCATCTATTGGCAAAGATGGGAGACCTAGAAGCAGAAAGAGACGTTCGTCGATTGGAGGCATTAGGCCTTGATACTGCTGCTGACCGGTCACTACTATCGGGATTGCGTGCTAGAGCGGGTTCTCATTCTGAAGCACTAGAAGCGATAGAAAAGGCATTGGAAGAAGACCCTAGTCAATCTAAAGATTGGTTGAGTTATGCAAATCTATTACACCAAGAAGGAGAGAATGGTAAGGCTTACGAGGCTGCCAACAAGTGTCTAGACTTAGACCGTCAATGCGGTGATGCATGGGCATTATCTGCCAAACTATTGGCTCCTAAGTCAAATCGTCTTAAGGAAGCGCTCAAAGCAGCAGTACATGCTGTTGCTTTAGATTCCGGAGGAGTCGATATGATCCTACTCAAAGCAGACCTTCTCCTAACTGAAGGTTCTGTTTCTGCTTCGGAAGAATCACTTGTTAAGGCTCTAGAAAAGGATTCTATGAATGGGGAGTTGAGAGCCAAAATCGCGACAAGGTATCTCCTCGATAGTCGAATTGACGATGCTCAACGTCTTCTTGATGAAACTCCTATCGGTATAGACCACGCATTACTTCACGTGGTCGAGGGGCGATTACATTTAGCAAATGCAGACCGATCAAGAGATGGTACAGGAGAAACCGATTCAACATTGCTTTCGGTTGCGATATCGGCTTTTGAAAACGCATTGAAACTGAATCGAGAACTAGGGGTTGCTTGGTTAGGATTGGCTAGGACTAACAGATTGTTGAATAATATCGATTCAGCAGATGAAGCAATTGCGAGAGCCGGTAGATTACTTCCTGAAGAAGACCCTTCAGTAGCTGCTGAATCGGCCCTTCTAGCATTGGATAAGGGAGATATTACTACTGCAGCGCAACAAATCGACGTTGCCGATATTCACGGTCAAAGTGCTGTAATAACTTATGTCAGAGGAAATATTGAAGCTCGAAGTGGTCATTTAGATAGGGCCCTAGAATACTACGATAAAACACTCAAAGAAGACCCTGGGCATATTAGAGCCAGACTAAACCGATGTAGTATTTTCATGGCTTTGGATGAAGGCCGTAAAGCATTAGATGATGCGGAAATACTACTTGACTTAGCACCAAATTTCACACTTGCTAGATTCAAGAAAGCTGAAGCCGAAATGGTGCTTGGTGATTGGTCTAATGCAAGAGCGGATCTGGAAATTGTACTTGAAAAAGCGCCTCACCATCATCAAGCCTTGACACAGTTAGCGTCATGTTTCATCGCACTAAACCGACACGAGAGGGCAGAAACACCTCTGAATGAGGCATTGCGTATCTCTCCAAATTACGCACCAGCATGGCATCAAAGAGGTTTATTATACCTTGAATGGGGGAGAGATGATAATGCTCTGAGTGACTTTGAAGCAGCGGTTAAATGTGATTCAAATCATCTTGATGCTAACTTACATATCGCGGCACTACACCATGAGGGTGAGAGATTTGACCAAGCTAGTGTTGGTTGGAGGGCTGTGCTTGCTATCGATGAGGAACATGTTGTGGCTAAAACACGCTTAGATGAATGTGAAATTAAGTTAATGTCTAGTTAATCTGGTATTTTTCAAAATTAAATTATTCCAATAATTTTCACTAGAATACGTTTTCTTCTTTGTCCATCAAATTCAGCATAGTGAATCTGCTCCCAATTTCCTAAATGTAATTTGCCATCTCTTACTGGCATGGTAACTTGTTGACCTAATAATTGGCGCTTAAGGTGCGCATCGCCGTTATCTTCTCCTGTTCTGTGATGGTGATATTCTTCTCCTTGATTTCCTTCAACTCCATAGAAGGGGGCAATTTTTTCTAACCATTTCATGATATCGTGATGCAATCCATATTCAAGATCATTGACATAACATGAAGCTGTAATATGCATTGGATTTACTAAAACTAAGCCGTCTTTTATTCCGCTATCAGCAACGACCCTAGCAACATCTTTAGTGATGCAAACTATTTCGTAGCGCTTTTCGGTTTCAATCCATAATTCTTCTACAAATGTTGCTGCTTGTCCTGTGACCAATGTTCCCATACTCTCTCGCCGGGTAGAAATCTATTGATAATGTCCATCAATATTTTGTCCAATGAATTGTCAAGATGATAACTGGTCTATAACCATCGGATAGAGGATATGTTCCTCAATTTTCACTCTTTGAGAAAGAGACTCAACTGTGTCGTCAGAAAATACTGGAACTGTTCTTTGCGCTATTATCTGTCCGGTGTCCATCCCAGCGTCAACGTAGTGTACTGAACAACCAGATATCTTAACACCGGCAGATAGGACATCTTCATGAGCATGTGCACCGGGAAATTTTGGCAATAAGGATGGATGGATATTGATAATTTGCATCTCCCATCTTTTAACAAATTCTGCGCTCAATAAGCGCATATATCCACTTAGTATTATCAATTCAATGTCATGTTCTTCCAAGCATTTTGTGATTTCTTTTTCATGGGCCATTCTGCGCTCAGTTTTACATTCAATATCTGGGAGTGAAAAGGTTTGAACTGGAATATCTAAACCCTTAGCGATAGTAATTCCTCCGGCTTCGGGGTTATTACAAATCACGAGTGAGGTTTGATGATTACAATCGACTTTCGATTTTTGATATTTGAGTAATGCTTCCATTCCAGTACCTGAACCTGAAATTAGAATGGCGCAACGTAAAGGTTGGCCTACAGAACCTGTCCTGTGGTTATCAGGAAAGTGCGCCATAAATAGTGGTAGTAGCCTAATGTTTTGAGGGCTTCGCAATCAATGGCGGAATAATCGATGGCCTGTAAATAACATCGAAATACCTTTTTCATCGGCAGCATCTATGACTTCCTGGTCTCTTATTGAGCCACCTGGCTGGACTATTGAGGAAGCCCCAGATTCTGCTGCTTGCTCTAGCCCATCTTTGAATGGGAAGAATGCATCTGAAGCTAGTACACAGCCATGAGCCCTGTCACCTGCTCTTCTGGCGGCTATTCGAACTGCCTCTACCCGACTTGTTTGGCCTGGTCCAATGCCCACTGTAGCGGTTCCTTGAACCATTACTATTGCATTTGATTTTACTTGCTCACAAACCCTTACAGCAAATTTCATACTAGCAATTTCCTCGTTGGTAGGTTGTTTCTTAGTTGGGACTTTTGCCTTTGACCAATCGATTACTGGGGCTTCTTCGGTCTGAACTAGCCAGCCACCCTCAATTGGTTTCTTGACTAATATTCTTTGGAGAGGAGAAAGTCTGTTTTGAGGTGATTGAATCGTCAAAATTCTTCTATTCTTTTTCCTCATCACTATTTCTTTTGATTTACCGTTGTACTCAGGCGCCATTAACACCTCGATGAATAAATCCCCCATGGCCTCTGCAGTGTCTTCTTCAAGAGGTTCATTAAAGCAAATAATTGAGCCAAAGGCGGACTCTGGGTCGCTGGCCAATGCGGCTTGGAATGATTCTAGTTGAGTTGAACCTAATGCAGCGCCACATGGATTATTGTGTTTTACAATAACACATGCGTGGGGCGTTTCAGGCCACTCATCTGTCGATAAAGAACGGCATAGTCGCAAAGTAGCATCGGCATCTGAATAATTATTGTAAGACATATCTTTGCCTCCTTCGACAATAGCAGTAACCAGAGTTGAGTGCTTTCCTTTTGCCTTAGGGTCCATGTACAAAGCCGCTGCTTGATGGCTATTTTCACCATACCTAAGAGAATGAGAGATATTAGCAGAAGAAAGTAGAGTCTCGGGTAACCTTTCAGTTTGAACTTCTTTATCGCTGGACTGTTCTGGCCTTCCAATCCATCTGGCATGCAATTCATCGGAAATAGCAGAATCATAAGATGCAGTATGTTGGAATGCTTCCAGTGCCAGTTTTTGTCTGAATGCTAAATCTATTGTTGAGATGTCTGAGGATTGTTTGATTGTTGAAATTACTTCGTCATAATTTGATGGATCACATACTATCAAGACATTGCGATGGTTTTTCGCAGACGCCCTAACCATGGTAGGCCCACCTATGTCTATCATTTCAAGCAGAGATGAGTCTTCCAGTTTTGGTTCTTGGAGCGCTGCGTCACTAAATGGATATAGATTACATGCCACGATTTGGATAGGTGGATAGTTCAACTGCTCAAGTCCTTTTCTGTCCGCCTCACTTTCCAGCCTTGCTAACAGTGGACCGTGTATTGCTGGATGAAGAGATTTAACTCTGCCATCAAAAATTTCAGGGTGCCCTGTTACTTCTGAAACTCCAATTACATCTAATCCTGATTGAGATAATACTCTCGCAGTACCTCCAGTAGAAACTAATTCAAAACCGAGTTGTGAAAGAGATGTTGCAAATTCAACAATTCCAGTTTTATCATATACACTAAGGAGGGCTCGCGGTTTACTAGAATCTACCATAACTATGCCCAGTACATCGCTCTAGTTCGAGCCTCATGAACATAGCGATGAAGATTCTAATCGCCGCGTGCTGAAATTAGTTGGTCGACTCGTAACAAACCGCAGGCTGTCTCGCATGCTGCTTCAATAGCATGAGCAATTGTATCGCTGCACTCGAGAACCTCTTCTAGCGTTTCGGCTTCTCCGCTTTTGCTTATCCCGCCATTTGGAGCATTGTTACGATGAAGGGCTCTAAGAGATAATAATGCATCTAATCGGTGTTGTCCAGCATTTGATGCAAGTGTTGCAGGAATTGCTTCCAAGGCTCTAGCAAAAGCCTCCATTGCGAGCCTTTCTCTTCCTGGATTTAGTTCGGCTTTTTCTCTCACAATCAAGCTAGCAGACATGTGGAAATTTCCCCCACCGCAGATTACTGAGCCACATTCAATTGACGCACAAACCGAACGAAGCGCATCATACATCCCCCTAATTATCTCAGCACTTGCAACGCCATCGCCGCCGCCCACATCTATAGTAGAAAGCCTGGAATGGTTGCCAACCTCCAAGGTAATTCTATCTCTAGGCTCATTAGAATCTTCAACTCTGACTATCGACATAGATTCGAAGTCACCAAGACTCTCTTCGTCTAAATCATCTATGTGGTTGATCATGTTTGCGCCTGTTGAAAGTGCCAAATCTTCGGCACCACTACGTTCAAGGCCATCGAGAATGAATATTCCGTCGCCTACCAACTTATGCATTATTCTATCATCGACGTTTTCAGCACAAAATACTATACTTGCCCCTGATGAGAGAATTTTCTCTGATTTTGAGTCTAATATTTCTTGTTCTGCATCAATAAATGCTTCCCATTGCTCAGGAGTTGAAATCTCTACTTCGGAATCTCTGGTAGTTTGTTGTAATTCAATTGGGCATGATAATACCGCAACTTTACCAGCCGATAGATTTCTAGGTAATGTGTCAAGCTTTAATCGTCTCTCTAAAACAATACCTTTGACCAACCTTGTATCGGAAATACTGCCCATTCCAGATTTAGCCATTCGAATGTCTTCAGTGTTAACTATATAATTGCCGCCTTTTATCGAAGTAACTTGTTTTGAGGCGTTTACAATAATTCTAGCTAATTCATCACTATTGGTTTCTGCAGAAGTTCCGGTAAGTGAGGTTTTAGCAACTGAAATTAAGCCTTCAGTGTCTTCTATAGTAATTTCTTTCTCGACTTTTTCTAAGTGCTGCAAAGTGTGTTGCAAAGCATTTCTAAACCCATTAACCAGTATCAGTGGATGAAGGCCTTTTTCGAGTAATCGCCCTGCCTCTCTCATCAGTTCACTAGCAAATATCAGGCAACCCGTTACTCCATCTCCGAAGGCATTCTCTTGAGATTCTGCTAATAATACGAATGCTTTAGCTGCAGGATGTTTTACCAATAATTCTGAAACTATTTTGGCCCCATCGTTGGTTACAGAAGCTTCGCCGTTGGTTTTATAGAGCATTTTATCCAGTCCATTTGGACCAAAAGTGCCACTGATTAGATTGCCAAAGGCGACTGCAGCACCTACTAATTTCTGAGTAACTGCTACCCCACTAGTGATTGATGTTGTTGGTCTAACAATAGCTACTGGAGCGCGGCCTGAGCCATCATTTGGTTGAGCCATGAGGCTGGCTAATAATCGCCTGTTGAAGAAACCTTTCACAAGATTCACTTAGTTAATTTGTGAATTTTTCGTGATTCGTCATTACTCCAATGGTAAGCCATTTTGAGTAATTTCAGGTAGTGACCGAGGCCATCTTTTTCCATCTTGTTGTGTAATGCTTCGTTGTTGATGAAAATGTCTCCCCACAAATTAGCAGAAGTACCTTTGTGGCCCTTTGGCAAATCAAACACTTCCTTAGTGGTCGGGTCCAATAATGCTTTCCAAACTACGGCCGGATTTACTGCCATGGTAACTTCCACGATAACTTCGCTTTCTCTAAGCCCTGTTCCTGTTTGCCATGAATCCTTTCCAAGGTCTGCTAAGAATGGTAGACACAAGTCTTGAATTGACAGGCTTGTCATAGAGTCTGCATTTGTAAGTCCAGTATATGCTTCTCGCATTCTGCCTCTATCTGCTCCTCTTGAACTGGTCGTAGTTCTTAGTTTGTCGATCGAAGTTGGTACAAGGAATCTAATATCGGTATAGTACACTAGAGGGTTGTCGTCTTTTGCACCAAATATATGTGAGAATGGTGCTGAACCAGCTGATTCCCCAAGTATGTCCATTGGATAAATGGTCTTCAGTGCGCTGTTGGCAATTGATTGTACTATTCTCCTCATTAGACGCTCTGGTGCTTGCGAAATATCGTCGAAAGAATTCATGTATTCTTCCATATCGATAATATCGTAACCTCTAACTGCAAGAATAGAGTGAACGTTTGGTCCAATCATTTTCTCTCCATCGACGTCTGCTTGACTGATCCAGCGAGCGCCTTTGGCGACATCTGAAGCAGCGACTAGATCTGCATATGCCTTGAAACGTCGTGTTACGCGGTTCATGAAATCTGCTTGGTCTAATTTAGTGAAGACGGTTGCTTCATAGTTAGACTTCAAAGCATGGTCTGCGACTTGACTTGCGTTGACACAGGTCAGTAGGTTACCTTGGTCAGAAGCATACATTAGTAGTCTTCTTCTCTTGGAAGAACCGCCTAATGTTCCAACTTGTGGGTCTGTTAATATGTATCCAAGACATGCACAGACCTCGAATAAACGAGAGTACTTGTCTTCGTCGCTTGCTCTAGAAATCCATTCGTCGAGTCCTGGTTCAACACAGTGGAATTCAAGTGGGACCATTTCAGAACCTGCGCCAAACATTTGCCTAACAGTAGAAGAACTCATCATTCCCATTAGAGAATACATAGATGTTTTTCCAGTTGTCATGAAAACGTCTGTGATTCCTTCTTCACCGAAAGATGCTCTTCTGTCTGGAAGGTTTACCAAGAGGTTGAATGCTGTTGGAGTATCTCTGTTTCCATTGACTGCCGGCCAAATCCAAGTGTGTGGTCTTGTAACAAGGAAACCATTAGCGTCTTTTCCAAATCCAGCTGGAGAGTAACGTATCCATCCAAGTCTATTGTTGAATGAAACACCTCTGTGCATCAATGATGGGTAGAAACACTTGTCCAATGGGTCGGAATCTGGAACTACGCCTCTGTGACCTAATCCCCAAAGTATTGTTTCCCACTCAGCAAATTCGCCATCTTTCTTTCCGAGGAATATGTGATTATCACCTGGCATATCTCCGGTTAAGAATGAACCACCCATTCTGTCCTCATCACCTGTTGAACAGAAGAAGAATGATTGTGTTGTAAATAGTTGCTTAGGAGTCCACATATTGGCATTAATGATCGTCTTTTGTTTCAAGAAATCTGCAACTGTCAAAATTCTACGCTCGAATTTGAATCTCTCGGCTTCAATCCATGTTGAACCAAGATACAAGTTGGTGTTGAGTAATTTTGCCTTCGCCGGACCTATGTACCTTTGACGAGGGTCGGACTTTGCCATGTCTGTTTCGGGTAGTTCTTCCCAAGGACCTGTTCTTGGAAGATAATCTAAGAATGCTTCATGATTGAATTTATCGACTTGTGCGTTCGAGACGGCTTCTTCTACTTCGTCCATTAATCTGACATATGTCTCACTAGGATTCATTCTGTCTGTCTTCTTCATTTCTTTATTTGATACTGTTTTATGTTCCCACATTTAATTCACCTCAGAATTTTCGTGAAGAGAGAGAGCCGCCGGATTTCGGTTTAGTGGCTTTTTCTTCTACTTTTTCTTCTACTTTTTCTTCTACTTTTGGTTCTTTTACTTCAACCGGTTCATCCACTGGTTCTTCCACTGGTTCTTCCACTGGTTCTTCGATTTTCTCTTCAGTTGCTGTTTCAACTGGTTTGATTGTTTCTTCGGAAGGAGAGTCGTCGTCTCCAAGTTGCTTTCTAATAGCATTATCAGCAGCAATTGTTGCTGCGACTTCTGCCTTGGCAATTACGTCATCGGCATCAACTACACCAGTGACTCCAGCAGTAGCTTGCTTGATTATTATCGCCGCGGTAGCAGCCATAGACGCATCAACATAGGGTGCTGCGCGGTAAAAGTATTGAATCAAAAATCCTAGAGTTCCACACACTGCGCCAAGACCGATAATTAATCCATTGTTGATATTTTGTGTTCTATCTGGATTATTGAAAAGTTCATCGGCTGGAATTCCTGTTTCAGGGGGCCACCATGTAGCGCCGTATGCATTTGTGATTACTTCGATTGTTGCCCATACTGCAAAGACAATCATTAGTATTGATGCAAAATTCATCAAAGTCCTGTTTTCAAGTAAAAAGGCTACCAGCGCGTCGCCCTCTTTCTTTTGTTCTCCGCCCTGCCCATCATCAGTGCTCATAACCGCGGCTATTTGTCTTCATTATTAAAATCAAGCCCTTTTATTGATTACAATATGCCTTTTCGCTATCTTCGACCTTTTTTACTATTTCTTCCTCGACCTTTAGAGCCTCTTGGAGGGTTTTCCCATGCGCGACCCGCTTTGCTTCTTCTATCCTGTTTATCTCTCGCATAACGGTTTCTCGAGTTGTCCATACCTTCTGGCATCTCATCAAGTGATTTTACAGAAAGAGCGATACCTCCTAAGTCATCTTGTAGCTGACGAATATTCTCGCCACCCCTACCTACAAGGGTAGAAATCATGTTACTCGGCACATAGATATTAGCACTAGCATCGCTTAAAATCTGAATTTGGGATTCAACTCCAATCCATTCCCGTATTTTCTGAATTAGGGCTTCTTTTGCTAAAGATTTCATTGGAGATAGACCCCTAGAATTGCCTTCAACAGGGACCACGGCTATTTCTGAGCCAAAGGCGAACATTTCATGGGTTATTTTTCCACTCGGAAATTCCACAACTTCAATCACTGGCCTGGCTAATTCTTCCTGCATACCTGTAGGTGCTTTTACAGTCATTCGAAGTTCCAATACCTGCTGGATCGCGCCCGCCTCAACATGGAGAATTGTATCGAGAACTTGACTAACTAATCCAAGTTCGACTTTTCCAATCAAACGCTGAATTGCTTCGAGGGCTGAGTTGGCGTGAGTTACGCCAAGTAGGCCAACACCGGCTAACCTAACATCAGCAAATATCTCAAAGTCACGCGCTCTCCTAACTTCGTCGAAGATGACAAAATCTGGCCTCACTAAGAATATAATCTCAGCGGTTTTCTCCAAGTCCCCTTCCAATGGAGCATACTGGGTTATCCTATCTGCTAATTGTAAGTCCCTTGGGGACTCCATAGTTTTGACCATTGCTCCCAAATCATTGTCAAGGTATTCGGCTATTGCTTGAGCTAATGTTGTTTTTCCAGACCCGGGCCTTCCACAAATGAAAACACCTCTATGATGATTAGAGAGCCTCTCTATCAATCTTGGATCTAATTGATAGTCACTAATTTGTAGTTTTGCTACTGGCCTAACAATGGTAATTTCTCTAGCATCCGCAAATGGAGGCCAAGCACATGCAATACGTAAGTCGCCAAGTTGGACAACTTGACAGCCTTTACGATTAATCTCTAAAAAACAATCACTACGATGATTATTCGACTCTGCTAATTCAACTAACTCCTCTTGTAATGATTCAATTCTAAGGGTGTCCCAATTACCGTCATTTTGTTCCTCTACCTCTACCAATCGTAATTCACCGATTGTTCCTCTTTTGACCCTAGGGGGGCAATCTGCCTTTAGAAAAACAGTGTGGACGTCGTCCATCAATAAGTCCTCAATGAGAGAAGGTAGGTCGGGGTGGTCGCCGTGTTTAGCCATAACAAACAGGCATGGTTACAGCATACGGCCTTTGACACTTCGCCCTCAAAACGAACTTAAATGTAAATTCTCAAACAGTTGAAGGTTGTAGTGCATCAATTGTCCACCAAAAGGTTCCAATTGTACTGACCGATAATATGTAAGTTCCAACAAATGGTGAATCCCAAATCGAGAAGCAAAATTGTGAAAACAAGACTGTTACTACAATGAATGCGAATGCGTTAAGCAATCCTTTGCTATTTAGGCCAAGATATTCGAATGTTGTATCTTTAGTGGAAATTACCCAAATAAACCCGATTAGCCCGCACAATGCAATGGCGGTCCAGGCTGTCTGAATGGCGTCTCTTGTCGTAAATGCTACGATGAGTGTCGCTATTAGTGTCACTGAAAGAAGACGAATGGTTGCTTTCATCGAGAGTCCCATAGAATAATCGAATGGCTCTCGATTCTTGAATGCTCGCATAATTTTATTCAGTTTGGTTTAATCTCATCAAACTCTGCTCTGACACCATGACTTAGACAATAAATAGTGGATGCGATTATACGCGACACCCATTGATTTAATACCATCTATAAGGTGTCGTAAAATATGAAAACGGCTATTGCGACTTTTGGTTTCGGTCGACCAGAATATTTCGCTAGAATGCTGACTTCTTTGGGTGAATGTCCAGAAATTATGGACGGTACGCTTGACGTTTTTCATTACTTAGATGGCGGTGAAGGTAGTGAACAATCACAACTCCAATCATTAATCGAAGAAAGTGGTATTCCTTACCATTCAATTATCTCTAGACCTGAAAATTATGGTGTTGGTCGCCAATTAATCGGGGCACGTCGAGAAATTTTTGACCAGTTAGACTATGAACGCTTAGTTATGGTTGAAAATGATATTGAGTTGAATCCAACGTATTTTACCACCTTACTGAATCTATCTAACTGGTCTCAGCAGTTTTCAGACATTGGAACGGTTCAGGTATGGAATGTTGAGCAAGGTGGGGAAGAAGAGTTACGACCTTGGTTAAATCAAGTGGAATTGACCAATCGGCATTTCGTCACCTATTGCATAACCAAACAAGTATGGAATGCCATTAAATCTACATTATACGATTACGAGACGAAATATTTGTTGAAAAAGGCCTATGCAAATAGGCCACATTACCGTATACGGGCATTCATGAAGCGTGCATTACGGCGCCCAGCAACCACCCCTCAAGGAAAGAAACTATCTCCGCCATTAGAAGCGATAAGTCATCCATTTCCAAAAATTTCTTGGCGAAAAGCACCCACAAGTCAAGACGCTATCACCTCTCTAGCATTACATCAAGTAGGATTGCTTAGACTGACAACAAGAGTTCCACATGCATTTTATTTTGGGGAATTAGGAGTTCATTGTACTCCTGAAGTTTATGCTGAAATGGGCTTCAATGAACAGGGTCACTGGCAATGGGAAAAAGAAGACGTCCCAGAATCATTTGAAGTGCGATATAAAGATGAAAATGGTCGCTGGTTAAACTCGATATATCGGTAAACATATCTCATTATTAATGACAAATACAAACTGACCAAAGGGCAACCCTATCAAACCGACACTATGCAGATTGTAACAGCATGGGGGTGAAGGTCGGCATAATTGGTTGTGGTCGCTGGGGCACAGTCCATCTAAATACTCTAAACAGCCTCAAAAAATTAGGTACTGTTTCTGAGATACATGCCTGTGACTTAATCCCTTCAAAAGAAGCTGATTTAACGGGTTTGATCGATTCTTTTTGCGCTAATTGGCAAACCATGGTTGAGACTGTGGAACTTGATATAATTGCTATAGTTACGCCTGTTGAAACTCACTGTGAGTTAGCATTACAGGTAATTGATTCTTGTAAAGTATTATTCATTGAAAAGCCCATTGGATTGACTCAATTAGAGGCATCTGCGATAATTTCAAAAGTTGAGGAAAAAGGTGGTAACCTATTAGTTGGGCACATTCTTAGATTTCATGATTTAATTAATCAAGCGAATAGCCTAATTTCAAAAGGGGCAATAGGGGAATTACAAAGAGTTGATTTTTCTAGAATAACAACTAGAGCCCCGCCAAAAAACCCTAATGTTTTTGATGCCTTGGCAATACACGGGATAGACACTGCATGCTATTGTTTTGGTGAAATTGAACCGGTAGAAGCATCGGTTGATAATCTATCATTTAACAATAAGAATCAACCTATACACGCTAGAATTTCACTGGAATTTCCCGGTGCCAAAGAAGCCGCTATTGATGTGGGGTGGAATGGCAATTTTGAAGCACGTGAAATTGTTTTTTCAGGTTCAGATGGTAAAATGATTATTGAAATGAAAAATTCCAATTCTATCAAATTGCTAACCAAAGAACATGATAAATCAATTGTGATAGAGAATACACAACCACCCCTGAAAAGAGAATGGGAATATGTAATCGAGATATTGAATGGCAAAAACTCTTCACCAATTTACCCATCACCTTCATCAATTTTCCAATGCATGAAATGGCTTGAAGAGATTAAAGATAAAATGAGTATCATGTCTGTGGATAACTAATAAATTGGACTTACCAATAATCCTTTTATTGCTAATCTTGTAAAAAATAGACTCTGTGTCAGAGCCTTAAACGATAATTGCGTCTTGACTGGTTGCCGTTCTTAGGGTTCTATTTGTGAATAGAACGGGAAATTATTTCGATTATTTCTTGACACTCAGAATTATCAAGTGTGACTGGTAATCTAATATCGCATAAACCAATTAAGTGTGGAGAAATAGCAGTCATAGGCGAAATATATTCCCAGTGATTAGAATTACTAGTGAAGCCAATTGGTTCAATTGAACCGAACCATTTTATTTTTAGGCCAAAATCAGTGGCTTTCTTGATTATTTTTGGAATCCTTTCCACCTCATCAATATGAAACTGTATAGATGTTGGGGCCGTTAACACAGCTGCGTCTGTTTCTATGGTTGTGACACCTTCGATCTGTCTTAAACCAGAATTGATAATAGAATAAATCTCCCTCCACCTAGAATTTCTAATTTCTAATTTATCTAATTGGGGGCCTAGAACTGAGGCGCATAATTCGTTCATTCGTAATGAATAGTTCGGGATTTTACTTCTATATTTCAAGAAATAATCATCGCTTGGTCGTGATTCATGTTGAGAATATAACATGTATGAACCTGAGTAAAGAATCGCTTTTGCTGCAATATCAGGGTCATCGGTGACTAAAATTCCGCCTTCGCCGGAATTAACTTGTTTGTAGGTTTGAAAAGAAAAACAACCGACTTTCCCAAAACTACCAACCATTTTGTTACCATATTTAGCCCCCATGGCGTGGGCGCAATCCTCAATTAAAATTACATCTAATTTATCGCATATTCTAACAATTTCTTGAAGGCTACTTATGTGACCTCTCATGTGAGAAAGAACAAGTGCTTTAGCGCCACAGTATTGCAGTTTCTCTTCGAGTTCACTAGTGCTCAGTGTTAGATTTTTATCAACTTCAAATAAAGCAATTTCAGCTCCCGAATTCTCCAATGCGCCTGGCACGGGGGCGAGTGTGAAAACATTGAGTGCGACTACTTCATTTGCCATAATTCCTGCTGCTTTTAGAGCAATATATATCGCTGAACCACCCGAATTTACTGCTACTGCGTATTTACATCCGATTATTTCGGCGAATTTTACTTCTAGCCTATTAACAAAATCTGCTTCAATACTATTTTCTCCATATCGGAATAATTTGCCGGTTTTTAATACTTCGAGTGCGTTTGAAATTGATTCCTCTGGGAGTGGTGGAACCTCAGTCGACTTACTGATAAAGTCGGACTTGTCGCTCATGGTTCAAGCAATAGCAACGCCTTTAAAGCACCACCCCTAGATTGTTAACGGGTTATATGTGGCGCCGAAACAGAAATATTGTGTTGCCATGGCATCTGAACTTAGTGGATGACCCGCAATCTCTTTCAGAACATCTTGTATACCGTATGCACAACGATAGAAACCCACTGCTAATCACGCTGGAGGATAAATACAAATCTAGAGAATATGTTAGTGAAAATAGTAGTTGTAAGTTAAGTGAATTATACCATTTCCTCGAAGATCCTAAGGTCAAAATTCCTTGGGAAGAGTTACCAGAAAGATGTGTGATGAAATCTAATCATTGGTCGGGCGACTCTGTCTTTGTATTCGATAATTCTGAAAAGCCAATAGCAAACATTCGCCGTGAATACAAGTTTAAACCTTTCAAACAACATGGCTACCATGTTATCAGAAATAAGAGAAACCAATATGGGAGATACTGGCCGAATTGGCGTATTCAAGGGAAATTCAATAGATTGATGAAAAAAGACTTTCCAATAAAACTAGAATGGGGAGCTTACAACATAAATCCAAGAGGTATAATGGTTGAAGAATTATTGCTTGGTAATGATGGTGGAACTGCAACGGATTTGAAATTTCATTGCTTTGGTGGGGAAGTTGGGTATATTCAATACGAACCTGGGAGATTTGATGATATTAAACAAAATATTCACTTGCCAAGTGGAGAATTAATCGACACTTTTGGAGACCAAACGAAATGGTTGAATGACGAGAATGTAAGTAATATTCGTGAACACTTTGGTGATCAATTGATAGATGAATGTATATCTTATGCTGAAGATTTGTCAAAAGAGATGGATTATACTCGTATTGATTTGTTTATGACAGAAAATGGTATTCGTTTTGGTGAATTTACCAACTATCCACGTTCTGGTCAACCTCAGGCCCCGAAATGGGAAGAAATCGGTGGCCGGCTTTGGAAAGAGGCCCGAGAAATGATGAAGAAATAAATTCAATTTTCCTCTGGTTCTGCTCCACCATCTGTAGATGTTGATGAACCGTTTGAGTCGCCTTTGTCACTGGAATCTGTTTCTGAATCTGAAACCGCTACATCGTCGTAATAGTAGTAATTGTAAGGAGATTGATAGTCTAGTTGGACGCTAGCTGATTGTTCCATAGAAGTTAGATTGGTGGCAGTTACACCGCCAGAAGAAATCGCATACACATAATCTCCCATAAAGATCGAGCGACGAATGTTGAAATCGTTCCACCAGTAATTATTTTCTTCACTTTGATAGAATGAAGAGTGATTTACCTCACCGTGAACTGTCATATTTGTTCCATCTTGAGGGATGTTGACAAGTATCAACTTGGAAACATAGTCATAGTTCCAATGATAGTCTCCTGAAGAATCGTACCATGAAAGATGTCGATATGTCGATAACGGGATTGCAAGCATATCTTTTGGAGCCCAATATTGGAATGCTTTGTGTTCATATGAGGCTTCAGAGTATGACCAAACCCACTGGTCGCTATCATCGTTTATCGGTGAAAGAGAAAGTACATTCGAGAGTGCAGGGGTTGTCGGGTCGGATATATTGAACATCGAAAGTTGAGTTGAAGACCAATCTAAACCTAATCCGTCTTCTCCGGCAGGGCCCATTCCAATTGTTAGTAAAGCGTCTTTAGAAAGTGGGTGGATATATGTTGATACACCAGGCACTTCTAATTCTCCAAGTATTACTGGGTTGCTTTGGTTTGATAGGTCTATTACCCAAAGCGGGTCTATTTGTCTGAAGGTTACTAAGTAAGCTCTATCGCCGTCAAATCTGGCACTCCAGATTCTTTCTTCTGGAGCAATGTCTCCTACTTTTCCTATTTGCTCCAAGGATTGTTTACCGTTGGTCAAATTCATTTGAAGAGTCATTGTGACTATACTAGAGGTCATTGGTTCGGGATCTTCCATCCACCATCTAGCCCATTGACCTTCGGTTGTTGCTACTCTAATTACGCCTTGATATTCTGATAACGAAAACTGATTGAGAATTGTTCCTGCAACTCTTCCCGAGCCGGTGTAAACTGTTTCTTCGGAGTTGGAAATGTCGAATGTATGGATATTTGTAGCCTCTTGGCTTCCTTGATTATTACCCCAATACCACCACCAATCCCATGCATTTTCTGTAAGGATTAATTGGTCTTGTGAAGCATAAACCATTGGATAGTTACCAACGATATGGTCGGCATCAAAGTCAAATTTTCCAACGCTCAAATCAAACGTGAAAATACTATTGAATCCGCGATTCAATCCATCGTCAGGTGCTACGAAATCATTACAATCGCCGTCGGATAATCCATGAATAATAACTGCGCCATTGATTCTTTCATAGACTCTTGGGATAATGTCTCCAATAGTGATTTCATCTAGCGCTTCGTTATTTTCTAACAATGTCAAATATGCAACTTTTTCCCTTAATTCCAGGCGCTTTGGGTCGTCATAATCTAACTGCCAATAGCCCTCTGGCAGGTCCAACCAACTTTTCATTTGAGGGATTTCAATCCACGCATGTGAAACGGTTCTAACCGTTCCATTGACTTCTCTTGCAGTGATATAACTGCCTTCCAAAAACAACTCCCTTTCCATATCGGGGTTAGAGCGGTCCGTGATATCTAATACTGTGAATTTAGTTAATGAGGAGGTTCTCCACGAATTATATCCTTCATCCCAATCCATGGCTTGATAGAGAGAATTTGTACTTGGTATATTCCATGAAGAAACTGTAGAAATAACTACTAATCGGTCACCATCAAGCATCATTGCTTGTGGTGTTCCTTCGATTAACGTGCTAGATAGCGCCTCTAGTTCTCCAAATTCAGGAACTCCGAGAATGACTAATGTATCGCCATTCAGAAAGTAGATGTAATAACCATCTGTCTTGACGAAATCTGCTTCATCAACCCCCTGTTCCTGATTATTAGTACCTGAGAAATCAGTACCTTGTTCTCTCTTTGGTTGAATAGAGTTTGACCCCCCAGTGGTTGACGACGATTCTGCAACAACTCCGTCCATCATAACATCATCTCCGAACCAGCCACCATAGTAATATTGTTCTTCAACGGCTTGTAATAACTGAGTTTTATAATCTTCATAAATGGAAGATTTCAATTGAGATTCCAACTCCTCACAATCCGTGAATTCCTTTAGTGTAGGGCTTGATATACTGCGTTTAGTAATCGATGCCCAGTCTTCCGGCAATTCTACTTGAGGCTCGTCAATTGCAGTATCATTTGTACCAATACACCCAGAAGTCACAAATAGAGTGACGATAAAAAGGGCAAGTATTCTATGGTCTTTCATGGAACTACCATAACCGGCCCTGTTATCAAAGAATTGGTGAAGTGATTTTACTAAACGGGGTTAAGATGTGGAGTTCAAGATTTCCAAACCGGGCTCTGTCAATCTCCATGAGGAGCGCTTCTTTACGCCTGATTTCTCAATAAGTTGGTTGCTGTTCAATTTATTGATGTGATGAGAAAGAAGTTGTCGTGAAATCTCTAACTTATTCCTAATCTCTTTATTTGTCAAACCCAGGGCCCCTGCATCAGATAAAACTCGGAGTATGGCTAACCTTGTTCCAACAATGGGGCTGGTAATTGAATTGATCTCGTTGGTAGTGAGGTTGCTGGTGGCGTATCGCCTCAGTTTTCCATCCCTCCATGAAATTATTGCTCCTTGAACTTCTAAAATCTGTAAATGATATGCAGTGACCCCGTTTGCCAATTTGAGAGCATCTCTAAGAGCCGAGAAATGTATTCCAGCATTCGCTTCAACATATCCTAAGATTCTGCCTTTAGTCAGTTCCTTGGTAGATTCTTTTTTGGCTAAAAGAGGAGTTAGTAGAGCCATTAGAACGATTATTCTGAAAAATTCAAAGAAGATTGACCCGAAAAATAATACCGATAAAAATCCCGAACCAAAGCCGATTAGTTTTCCTTTCAGCCCCTTACTTTCTTCGCCGGGGTTATTTTCAGGTTCTTCTTCTTTCAAGGATTCGGGTATCATATCGCTTCCATCATCGCTTTCTGGTGGATTTGATGTTTCAGTAGAATCGGCCTCTTCACCATATGTAGATTCCAAATCAGTTGATTCCTGTAAAGAAACTCCATAGATAAGAGATATGACAGCTAAAATAGTCAATATCCGTACTATCCATTGCCCGCGCATATTATTTTCACGACTAGATAGCATATCAATCGCTTGGTAAGATGATTTGCCATACAATAATTGGCTACTGCAATGAGTTATAATTAAGAAAAATGGCATAAAACCAATAAAAGGATAACCAATTTCTTGAATGATGGGTTTGTGGAGTGGTTTGGTTGATATGTCAAAAGAGGGTGGTAAAAGTTCTCCAATCCGTAAATGGGCAATGCGTCAATATTGGCGTATGCAACAATCACAAGCCGTAGTTGGCTTGTTGCTTTGGGGCACAACAATCACATTGTTGCTTTGGCCTTATATCGAATGGAGATTCAGCGGCTCTTGCGATTCTGGAATTTGTTTCAATGATACGATTTTCGGAGTTCCAGCAGCGTACATAGGATTGTCCTCTATCTTCTTGTCTGTTATGTTTGGAGTATTGAGTATTGGATATCTCTACGATAAAGTATTCTCGCTTTGGGCTGAACACCATACTGTATCAATGGAAAGAAACCCGTATACGACTTATGCATTGACTCCAAATTGGATGATGGTCACTGCATTACAAGCAGAACTACTCAAACGCTCATCTCCCGATGATGAAAAAATTCAGGAGCAATCAGAATGGTTCTTGAGATGGTGTAAAAGATATGCTCAAGGAGAATTATTTGCTAGAGCTGTTCAAAAATGGGATGAGGACATGGGTCCAACTCCGACTTTTTGGTTCACTGATGATGATGCAATGCAACAAGCAAGAGATACTGTATTTGATGATGAGGCTTGACGATGGCTCACTCGATGGAGATTGAACGTCGTTTTTTCATTGATGGAAGGTCACAAAAACCTTGGCGGGATGGATTCAAGTCCAGTTCGATAAAACAATATTACCTTGATTATGAACAATTTGAAATCTTAGGACGTGACTTGATTTATCACAATATTACTTTAGTTGGGCTTAGTGATGAAGAGTTAAAAATAATTTCTTCGAGTGACAACCTTACTAGCAGAATAAGAAAGGTTGACCAAAGAGCCATTTTAACGATGAAGGAAAACGTAAGTCGTGCTTCAGCAATCGAACTGGAATGGGAAATTAAAACTAATAATGCTGATGAAGTCATAAATTTGAAATCATTTCCGTATGTCGAAAAAATAAGATATTTTTGGTCTGGAATAGATGATTTAGTTTGGGAAGTTGATGAATTTGA
>Ga0228638_1000215_pt1 | contig 24437 bp, 19 predicted proteins | sample 48DmetaG_FD_182704 | JGI IMG/M metagenome (GOLD analysis project Ga0228638, IMG submission 182704) | Seawater microbial communities from Monterey Bay, California, United States - 48D | ecosystem: Environmental > Aquatic > Marine > Coastal | place: USA: California | collected 2016-10-31 | reverse complement strand
CGAACCTGGGCGTGCAGAGCACACTCACTCACTGCTCTTCGGATCAATAGCAGGCGAGCACCTTAAAACCACTCGGTCACGAACGCTCTGGGTTGTCTGCGTCCATTCGCTTCCTTCGCCGCGGAGACGGAGAAACACTCGGTCACAACCGCACGATTATATGGTGTTAAAACCGCTAAATTTCGAGGAGGCCATCGATTCTACGGCACGCGCGCAAGGTTACGGTTTTTTCGATCGCGCGATCGACGCGTCGCGCGCGGACGAACGCGTAATTAAGCCGTCTCGCGCGGACGAACGCTTAATGAAGCCTCTCGAAACTCGAATCGTTTTCTGTGTATTCCACACGAAAAACCCCCATGCGCACGACCCACGGGCGTCGACGTTGTCCAGCCCGCGCGAACGAACGCGCGCGCGACCCGTCGTCCGTCGTCCGTCGCCGAGCGCGAACGCCGCACTCGTCGACATGGCGGCGTCGCCGACGGGCGCGGCGCTCGCGCGCGCCGAGGCGATGGACGCCGAGGAGCGACACGCGCGCGCGGTGGCGCGACAGCTCCTGGGACAGCTCGAGGCGAGACGCGCGATGGCTTTGAATTCGACGACGTCGGCGTCGAAGACGACGGCGAAGACGACGGCGAAGACGAGACCGCGGGACGCGCGCGACGCGCTCGCGGCGAACGATGAGAACGCGTCGTCGTCGCGCGCGTCGGACGCGAAGGCGATGGACGCGCTGCGAGGACGGTGCGCGAGGCTGACGCGCGAGCGCGACGAGGCGAGACGGTCTCGCGCGGACCTCGCGCGCAAGTGCGAGCGGTTGCTCGGCAGGGCGAAGACGCAGGACGTGGAGTTACACAAGCTGCGACGGCTGTTGGGGACGACGCGCGCGACGCGCGGCGCGGCGCGGCGGTCGGCGCCGGCGGCGACGCGCGGCGACGGTTCGCCCGAAGTCGTGTCGTTCGAGTATCACGTCGCGTCGCTCGCGGCGTTCGAACAAAAAGTCGAATCGTTGATCGAGGAAATCGAGCGTCTGCGCGCCGCCGACGCGAGGCGCGCGCGCGAGGCGGACGCGCGCGACCGAGCGGCGCTCGACTTAGCGGAGGACGATTTAGAACGCGCGTCGCCGTCGCCGCCGTCGTCGCCGTCGTCGCCGTCGTCGCCGACGCGCGTTCCCTCGCGCGCGTATTCCCCGACTTTATCTCCCTTAGACGCGCTGCTGTCGCGAATCACCGTCACCGAGCGCGACGCGACGTCGAGGCGCGACTTCGGCGACTCGGACGACTGTGGTTGAGCGAAAAGCGCCGAGATGCGCGAGTAGGATAAGTAATCCACCAAACGCTCGCGTCGCGCGCGCGCGTCACTCCACCGCACGCGACCCATCCCTCGACGCGCGAGATGATGCAAACCAACGCGCTGTCCGCCATGCGCGCGATCTCGAGCGCGAAACGTGCGTGCGCGACGCGACGCGACGCGCCGACTCGAAACGCCGCCGCCGTCGACGTCGACGCGACGACTCGAAACGAGCCTGAACGCGCGCGAGACTGACGAAAGCGCGCGCGCGAACACGCGAAAACAGCGATTCAAAAGAGACGCGCGATGCGCGCGTCGACGCGAGACGCGCGCGCGGTGACGCCGCGCGCGAGCCTCGCGGTGGACGTCGCGCGGTGGACGCTGAGCGTCCCGACCATGTACGCGATGGTGTCCATCAACGAATACATCACCCATCGTTACTACCAACACGCCGAGTTCAACAAGAACGAAACCTTGAAAAAGGTGTGGTGCTTCTTCACGAGACAGAAGGAAGCGCCGAAGGTTGGCGGCGGCGGACACATCGAACACCACGCGGAGACGCTGGACGACATGTCGCTTCGCGTGGACGACAAGTGGATGAAGAGCGAACCGGCGGCGGTTTTGGAAGGGAACACCTACCGCGGAACGGCGTTCGAGTGGGATGTCACGGGTTTGATGACGATGCAAATGGTGATCACGTGCGTGCCGGTGCTGGCGCTCATGGGGTTCTCCGCGGGGCCGATGGCGGCGCTCATCGGCGGGTCCACGCTCGCGCACGCGTTGATTTGGAACTCGTTGCATCCGGCCATGCACGGCTTGAACGAGGTTCCGCTTCAAGATGGGATCCCGTCGTTGTGGCTCGCGCGATACCGCGAATCCAAGTACTACGATTACTTGTACCTGAACCACAGCGGTCACCACGTGTTGTCCGGCCAGTGCAACTACAACGTGTGCTGCCCGCTCGTCGACCACGTGTTGGGCACCTACGTCGAGCCGGAGGTTTGGATGAAGAAGACTCGCGTGCCGTTCGGTAAGGAACACCGCGAGTTCTACCCGGCTGGCGAATACGCGCGCAACTTGGCCGCCAAGGCCGCCGCCGCCGCCATCGAAGGCGCGCTGCAAGCCGACGCGTCCGCCGACGAAGGCGAGCGCGACCTCGTCGCCGCGTAGAGCGCAGTACCATACGTAAAAAAGATTTTTTTATTCACTGGGACGGCGTGCGTCCCGCGTAGAGACATATTTTAATCCATCCGATTCAGAACTTCACCGCGACTCGACGTCGTCTCGCTCTCGCGCAGAGGGGAAGGAACACCGCACTTCGCGCCGAACGTCGCGATGGGATGCTACTTCACCAAACCCACCGCCGCGCTCTGGGCCGCGACGCCGTCGCCCAAGGCGATCGCGCGTAAAATTCTATCCTCCGCGTCGCCCAAGACCGAGCGTCCGCCGTCACCGACGTCCATCCTGTCGTACTCGCCGATCGAGCGACGCAAACCGTCATTCCGCGCGAAACCGCTCGGCGCGTCGCGCGACGTGTCGTACAAGTGCAGGAAATCGGAGACGATCGCGATGGAACGGTCGGCGTACGTGACGAAGTTCTTCGCCCAGGGCTGCGAGGATTGCGTCTTCGTGATCTGCTGCGCCGTGAAAGAGGTGAACGTGCTCGACTGCAAGCGCTGCGTGTTCGTCTTCGGGCCGACGACGGATTCGACCACGGCGCGAGATTGCCTGAGTTGCGACATCGCGACGTGCGCGACCGTGGGTGCGTTCACGCTGGAAGATTGCGTGAACGTGCGGGCGTTCGTGAAGACGTACGGGAACGGATCGCGAGCGCGAGCGGAGCGGTGCTCGACGACGGCGTTCGGGACGTGCGATTTAGAATACGACGAGTTGGAGGAGCAGATGGCGTCGTGCGGATTCGTCGACGCGAACGGGGATTTATTAGCGTCGACGATGACGGTATCGTCGGAGACGTCGACGCTCGAGAGCACGGCGCGCGAGGTTGTTGGCCACGCGCTAGAGCGCGTCGACGGTTAGAAGTTAGGCGCGGCGCGAAGGACGCGCACACGTATCGGCAACAACGATGGAATACAACAAATTCTAGCACTCTATTCTATCATGACGATCATCTACTTGCGTCGACCCCAGTTCTCGCGCGTTTTGAAGACGCGGTCGAGGCCCGTGCGCACGCGTCGGGCCTCGACGAACCATTTCGAGACGAAGAGCGACAACTCGGGCGCGTCCGTGGACATCTCGACATCATCTCCCAGAACGACGTCGTGTTTGACGTGCGCGCCGTCGATGTAAATCGTCCCCACGCGCGAGTTCCATCGGAACGACAGCGCGTCGCCTCGCTCGTAATATCCGTGCCCGACGCTCGGCGGCGGCGCGTGGTCGTAATAAATCGGCTCGCGATCCATGTATTGCATGGACATCGAGTCGTGCGGCATGATCTCCCCACCGGCGCTGTACATCGCCGCGGTGGACCCGCTCGCCGTGCACGTGCGCACGCCCGAGCTGCGCACGTGAAAAAATCTCTTCGCGGACTCGTCGTAGCCGTCGCCCCCGCGCGCCGTCGGCGGTAATCGCACGCTGTACCGACTCACCGCCGCCGGGCTCGGATGGGCGATCAGCACATCGTTCAACGCCGGTTCTAAGACCTTACCGTTCAGCACCGTGCGTATCCTCGCCAATCTCGTCGGTTTCAGCGTTCCCCGCAGCGCGCCGTCCAGCACCGTCTCCGCGTCGAACCTATTCGCCGCGCACAGATGTCCCGTCGACCGTCGCTCGTCCACGCACGCGTTCGTCAGATACATCTTCGTCAATTCATCCTTCGTCGCCGGATCGGTGTTTATCCCCAGTATCGGCACTTTCGCGTCCCTCACGTGGTGCGCCGATATCAGCGTCGTCCCGTCTCCGCCCAGCGCGACGATCAAATCGTGCCCTCTCACCGACTCCTCCGTCAGCGCGTGCCTCTCCACGCACTCGAACGCCACGCCGCGCTGTTCCAGCATGCGTTTCACCGCCTTGACGCCGCTCTTGTGCGTTTCGTGTCGCGTTTTCACGCGTTCGTACCGCGGCGTGTCGTACAATTCTCCCGACCCGATGAGCGACGTGTACTCCGTCATCGGCGTCGTCTTGACGACGAGCAGCGCGTTCCTGTACAGCGACGACGACGCCGTCGTCGCCGCGCGCGCGACGCGGGCCATCGCGCGCGACGCGCCGACGTGTGGCGTCGCGCGTCCGATGGCGCGCAACGACCGCGACGGCTCGACGCCGCACACGCGCGCGCGCTCGACGCACGGCGCGCACGACGCGCGCATGACGCGCGCGACGACGCGCGCGACGCCACGCGTCGCGTCCGCGACGCGCGCGACGACGCGGCGCGGCGCGACGGCGCGACGCGCGACCGACCGACCGCGACGCGTCGCGGAACGATCGACGCGCGTCGCGCCGCGCGCGCTCGAAAGCGCGCGCGCGAGCGACGCGCCGACGTACAGACTCATCATGCTTCGACACAGCGCGTCCTCGGGGGCGGACGGCGAGACGAAGGACGCGGATCGACCGCTCACGCGAGAGGGTCGCGCGCTGGCGAAGAGCGTGGCGACGCGCGTCGACGACGCGGGATGGACGCCCGATCTCACGCTGTGCTCGAACTCGCGACGATCGAAAGAGACGCTGGAGATAATGCGGGACGAGGTGAACGAGGCGTTCGGGACGAAGGGACGAGTGATGTATCTCGGGTCGCTGTATCACTACGCGTCGCTGGACGGCGTGATGCGACAACACCTGAGCGAGTGCGTGGTGAAGCAGACGACGGCGGGAGACGGCGCGGATGGCGAGGAGGGGGACGTGGTGGAGTGTGAGATCGTCACGGACGCGAGGACGATCATGGCGGTCGGGCATAACAAAGGGATGGAGGAGGCGGCGAGCGAGTATTGCGGAAGAGACGTGCGCTTGCAAGTGGCCACGGCGGCGCTGCTCGAGCGCGCGCGAGGCGAGGGTGATACGTGGGCGAGCGCGATGGCGGACGCGGGGTCGTGGACGCTCGTCGCGGTCGCGACACCGGAGGGTATTATTCAAATCTAGGCGAGACGGACGACGCCGACGTCGTCGCGCCGAACGGAGAAGAGCGCGCGCGGGGCGGACGCCGCGACGGCGCGTTGTAAAAGACAAAACCCCGACAACGACCGAAACGACGCGCGACGACGCGACGCGACGCGACGCGACGGGACGCGAGCGTTCGTTCGTTCGTTCGTTCGTTCGTTCGTTCGTTCGTTCTAACAGTTTCGCGCGGTACCGCATCACAATTTCTACAATCTCGTCTATTCGTCGCTACGATTCAATCAAACGCCGGAAACGATTCCTCGGCGCGCCCGAACGCGTTCGCTCTCGCCCCCGCGAGCTCGGCGCTGACGTCCGTGAGCTTACCCATCTGCTCCATTCTAAACGCACGATCGGTGATCGGTTGAATCTCCTCCACGTCGTGCGACACCACCACCACCGCTCTGTCGCGCTTCAAGTCGTCGAGCAGCGCCGTCACCTCCGCGCGCGTGCTCCAATCCAACCCCGCCAGCGGTTCATCCAGGCACAGCACCGCGGGATCGCGCACGAGCTGTATCGCGAGCGCCAACCGTCGCTTATACCCCCCGCTCAGCGTCCGCACCTCCGTGTCCAGCGGCACGCCCTCCATCCCCACCGCGTGCAGCGCGTCGTGCATCCTGTACGCCAGCGCCCTTCGTCTCGCGAACGCGTTCGCCGACGTCGGCCACCCGAACGTCAGCTCCTGCAGCACCGTCTTCCCCAAGAAGTGTCGCTCCGGAAACTGAAACACGATCCCCACCTTCGCCAGTCGGTCCGCCGCCGTCGTCGCCCGCGCGTCCTCCGCGCCGTCGCCGCCCAGCGTCACCCGCCCCGTCGTCGGTTCGCTCAGCCCCGCGATCAGGGTCAGCAGCGTGCTCTTCCCCGTTCCCGACCGTCCGACGATCAGCGTCAGCCCTCGTCGCGGGAGCGCGAGCGCGACGTCGCGCAGCACCGGCGCGCCGGCGCCCGCGGGCGCGTAGCTCACCGCGCGCGCGTCGACGAACGGCGGCGCATCGCGCGACGCTCGCGGACGCGTCGAGGCGCGTCCGCGCCGAGACGCGCGACGCGTCGACGGTGCGAATTTTCGCGCGCCTTGATGCGCGTCGGCGCGCATCGAGGCGCGTCGCGCGCGGCGCGGTGGCGATTCAATCGCGACGCGTCGCGCGCGCGAACGTTAATTCGCTTCGGCGTCAATTCGCGACGCATTCGCGACGCGCGCGACGCGTCGACGGCGTCCGACGACGCGCGAGCGCGCGCGCGCGCGAGAAGCATTCGCGACGCAATCGCGACGACGACGCGGGCGTCGCGGGACGCGAAAGCGCGACGCAATCGCGACGCGCGACGATCTCGAATCGATTCATCGGCGACGCCTGATTTCGGCGTAGATCGCGGTCGACGGGCGCGGGGGGCGGCGGAGGGGCCGCGATGCGCGCGGTGACGGCCGCGAACGTCGCGACGGCGCGCGCGGAGGGCGGGACGCGCGCGAGACGCGGACGAGGCGCGGTGCGAGTGGAGGGAGGGAAGATCGCGGCGACGACGACGACGGCGAAGACGACGAGACGCGGGGCGACGACGGCGAGCGCGAGTAAACGCGGGAACGGCGCGACGCAGCGGGAAATCGTGACGCTCGGGGTGTTTTTGGCGTGGTGCGCGTACGCGAAGCGCGTGAAGGATGGGAAACGAGAGAGACGAGGCGAGGGGGGGCGACGCGCGCGGAGGGATAAGTCGACGGCGACGCGCGACGCGACGGCGAGCGCGGGGACGAGGGCTGGGGGGGAAGAGAGCGCGGACTCCGCGACGGTCGCGCCTCGACGAGCGAAGACGGCGAGCGGCGAGGCGTCGACGGCGAGCGGTGCGGGGTTTAATCCGATGATGCGCGTGGAAGTCGCCGAGGTGCACGACGAGCGCATCGACGCGAAGCTGGCGGCGGAAATTCGCGTGAAGGCGGATAAAGAGCGATTGCAAGCGGAGCGCGAGAAAGCCGAGCGCGAGCGCGCGGAAGCGAAGCAAGCCGCTGAGATCGCGGCGAAGAAGGCGGCGAGTGAGCAGTCGTCCAAGACAGCCGTCGCGAACGCCGCGCCGACGTTTCGCAGAAACGTGGCGGAACGCCGACCCGTCGGGTGGCAACCGGTGCGGAACGAAGCGGCAGATAAGCTTTATAGCGTCATCGAAGCTCGACGCATCGAGCGACGCGATCGGATCGCGGAGTTGACGCGATTAAAGAGAGAGCAAGCGCGCGCGGCGGAGGCGGAGGCGCAGTTGCGCGCGGCGCTCGAACGCGAGCGACGCGTCGAAGAGGAAGTCGCGGCGCGAGAGCGCGAACGCGTCAAGGAGCAGGCGCGCGCGCTCAAGAGAGCGGAAGAGGAAGTCGTGCGCGAGGAAAAGCGAGCTCAAGAACAAGCTCGCGCGCGGGCGCGCGCACAAGAGCAGGCGCGAGAAATCGCCGAGAAGCGGGCGAGAGAACAGGCCAGGCAGCGGGAAGAGGCTGCGCGAGAGTTAGAAGAGGCGCGTGAACGCGCGCTGGCGGCGAAGCGCAAAGCCTTGGAAGCTCGCGCGGCGGAAACCGAGAAAATCGCGCAAGAGAACCAGCGGAAGCTCGCGGAGGCGGCGAAAAAGATTAAAGATGACGCCGCGAAAGAGGCCAAGGCTCTCGAGCGAGCGAGAGAGGCGCAAATAGTCGCTCGGGAAAAGGAGTTGAAGGCACAAGAAGTGGCGCGCGTGAAGGAATTGAAGGCGCAGCAGCGCGCGGAATTCATTGATGACTTAAAGTATCGCACGGCGGATTCGCTCGACAACGCGCTCGGTGGCGTCATCGACGGCGCGCGCGGCGTTCGGAGATTTTTTTGGCGCGGCGAAACGACTTCGAGACCAAAGGCAAAGGCGGCGCCGAAGCCGGTGAAGAAGGCGGTCGTCGCGCCGAAGAAGGAAGTCGCAAAACCGGCGCCGAAAAAGCCAGTCGTCGTCGCGAAACCGAGCAAAAAGGTTGTGGAGAAGACGAAGACCAAGGCGGTGGTCAAGGCGAAACCGGCGGCGAAGAAACCGGCGAAATCCGCCAAGCGCGGCGCGACGTCGGCGTCGCAATCCGTGTCTTGGCAGATGCCCAGACTCCCCGGCGCGTTCGACGCCGGTGGGTACGCCACCGCGGGTTTCGTCACCTCACTCGCCCTCGCCTCGGTGTTGTCCGTCGGCGTCCGCGCGTCGCGCCGCAAGCGCGCTCGCCGTCGCGCCGAGCGCCGCGCTCGTCTCGAGTCCGACAAGCTCAAACAAAAAGACCGCTGGGCCGCCGCCATCGACATCGACGTCGTCAGTGAAGAAGTCGCCAAGCGCGCCGAGCGCGTCGCCGAGGCCGACGTCTCCACCGCCGATCCCGCCGACGCCGACGTCGCCACCCTCGACGATCGCGCCGCGCTCCAGCGCGCGTACGACGACTTTTTAAAAGCCAGCAAGGCTGATAAAAAGATGTAGACGCGCGTCCATCGTTCGACGCGCGCGCGTTCGACGCTTCGACGCGCGCGCCGTCGCGTTCGCGCGCGCGCGTTCGCTTGTAATCAATCATCCGCGCGCCTCGGCTCCGACGCGTCGCCGCCCCGCGCTCGACCACGTCACGATGCGATTTTTCGATCCGAATCGCATCGCGTTTTTCGCCACTCCGCGACGCGCGAGCGCGCGCCGAGCGAACGCCGAGCGAACGCCGACCGCGCGACGCCGCGCCGCGAGCGCTCGCGCGCGCGCTGGATCCGCGCGCGCGTCGACGCGACTGGAATATTCATCGCGCGAAAACGATCGCTCGCGAACGCGAACGCGAACGCGAAGACGCCATGAAGACGTTCGCGGCGACGGCGACGGAGTTCCGAAGGTACCACTCGAACTCGTTCAACGTCGCGCTGCACCTGGTGACGACGCCGGTGGCGATGGCGAGCGCGATGGCGATGCTGGAGACGCGATGGGGCGCGGCGAGCGCGCGAGGCGCGTTTTGGGCGTACGCGGCGGCGACGATGGCGACGAACGCGGGCGAGGGAGTGAAAGTGGCGACGACGGTGGCGTGGGCGATGATCGCGCGCGCGGCGGGGGCGATGTGCGCGAGCGGGATGACGATGTGGGGGATGATGGGGGTGTTCGCGGCGGCGTACGCGGGGCAGGAGGCGGCGCACGCGGCGACGGGGGAGAAGACGTATCAGGCGTCGTACATGAAGTTTACGAATTGGCCGGCGCTGCTCGTCGAACACACGTTTTATTTGCTGCCGCTGTGCCTGGACGCGGTGATGCACATGGACGAGAGCTTCTTGTCGTGGATCGTGGCGCATAATTACGTGGTGCGGGGAAAGTTGACGAGCGCGGAGGATCGGGCGGCGATGAAAACCATCGAACGCTTCGTCACCGAGGAGGACCCGGATCGCAGTTGCACCGCGCACTGGTGGCACACGCGATTGGCTCCGAAGGAGAAAGACGCGTTCACGCACATCGCGCACTCGGCGCCGGTGGAGAAGATGTTTGCCGAGCGCTTCCGCCCGGACGCGTGGGTCGTCAAACCCGTGTACGGGATGAATGAGATTTACGTCGCCTCGTCCCATCACAACAATAATTCCGACACGGTATTTTACATGGAACACATCGATGGCCCGTGGGCGGTGTATCCGTTCTGCTTCTTGTACCGCTGCATGCTCGCGGTGAATGAAAACGTCAAGGTTGAAACTATTTTCACCCAAGAAGGAAGCGGCGGGTGCTTATCCGACGGCGACGTCGTCGGCTTTGATTTCCATCGCGAGATCCACGTCATCGCTGATCGACCGGTGGCGAATCCCGATCGACGCATTACCATGAAGTTACATTACTGCGTCTATCCCAAGTGCTTTGGACCGTTCGGCGAGGCGCTGTTACACTTGTCCGTGATGTACAACACCGTCGCGCGCAAGCTGTTTTTGAACACCATCAAGCCGACTGGTTTCTGGAGATTTATGGCGTTCATGGTCCTCGCCGTCACTAATGGTGCATTTCTCGTATCCAAATACGCTGGCATCAATAACATCGCAAGCGTTGCTGCGATTTACGCCGCGGGCAAGTACATTCACCCGTATTTTTTCTTCGCCGTCACGTCGTACACGCACTATTGCATGTACATCGCCACCTATCACGTGCGCGAGGGAATCAACTTTGGGATGTTCAAGCGCAACGTGATGTTTTGGAAATCGCTGGCTTTGACCCATCTCGGGCTGACGTACCTGAAGCATTTCGAGTTTGACATCGTCTCCATCGCGATGATCGTGTGTGGATACGGTCTGAGCACCGCCGCCACGGTGGCGCTGGGCATCGACCAGACGTACTTTGGCGTCGAACTCGGAAAAGTCAAACCCAACTTCGTGCACGGGTTCCCTTACAACGTGGTGCCGCATCCGATGATCATTGGCAGTATGGTCGGACTTCTGGGTTTCCACAAAATGGCGGGTTTCCGCGCCGCGCTGCCGTACGCCATTCCAGTGCACTGCGCGATGTATTTCGTGCACATGTGCCAGGAACAGTTCAACGACATTTACGCCGCCAACTGGGGAAGTTCGGCGGACGTCAAGGCGAAAGTTGCGGCGCGTGCGCGAACTCCCGCGCGAAAGATATCTAACAAGTCGGCGACATCGCGAACGCCGAAAAAGAGCCCGTCTCGAACGCCGAAAAAGACCCCGTCTCGTACGCCGAAAAAGACCCCGTCTCGAACGCCAAGCAGGTCGTCGCGTCGGGTCTCCGTCGCTGCTTAAATTGTACCGGAACGATGTAGTTACACATATTATTTGTTTGCAGCATAATTTTACAAAGTGGCGCTGCACGATGACTAGTCGTCGGCGGCTTTCATCGTGTTTGCCGGAACAAAGTTGGCTCTTCCGTGCTCGACGGCGCGTCCCGTGTGACTCTCGACCTCTAGCTGCATTTGCGCCAACGCGAATGGATAAAAGAAAAAGCACACGAAAAAGTCATCCATCAAGTTACCGATGATGTACCACTTTTTCCTAAGATTATAACGCACGGCCGCCGTGATTGATGTGAAAATCAAGTACATCAACCACGCCAACGTGTGCGTGCCTTTGTCCAACGGCGACAACGCGAGGAGCAAGATCCACAAAAGATACACCAGCCCGTAACCGAAACTTAACACGCTCAGCCTGAGAGGCTTGAAGAGTTCCAAGCCCGCCGTCGTTAAGGACCTTCTCGGATTTAAAATTGTGCGCAATAGTAACAGCAAGCGATCCTTTGTCGACGCTTGTTTCGTCGCCATCGTTCCGTCAGCCTTGTGGAAATTCTCAAACACGTCGACGATGGATGTGCTGAAACCTTTCCGCATTTTCATGTATGTTGGATCCTCATTCGTTTCGTCCATAGCGCGAAAGAGCGCTACACACATGTAATTCAGCGCGAACGTGTACGGCAGAGCGGCACAAATGCTCACCGATTGAAGCGTGGACAAACCGTTTTTAGTGGAGCTTAGCAACGCCTGCGCGGTGGCGCCTTGCGTGATGCTCCACCACACCTTTTGAAGAACAGGAGGATTTTCCATGCCGTTCGCGGCGATCTTGTCGTCCACGAACGCGCCCGCATCCGCAGAGGTGACGAAGAACAAAATCACACCCAAAAGAACTAAGGTTTGTAAAAGCGTCGTCAAGTTTTTGTAAGGCTCAAGAATGTCCAAAATTCTATCCGTCGATTTTCGACACGCCAAGGCGTAGACTCCGAGCTCCGAGGCCAACTTTTTTGCGTCCGCACTCACGGGTGTGTTTTCTAAATACCCGAGGGCACCGCAGTTCACAACTCCTTTCTGCCAATCTGGTGCAGCGCCGAGCGCCAATTCCGCGATGCGTTGCATTCGAATACCAAGCGATCCGAGGACGGAAATAGCAAAGAAACCCAAAAACATCGGCGCAAACATACCGACCAGAATAAGCGATCTTATGGTGCGACCACGTGAAATTTTAGCGTAAAACATTCCTACGAACGGCGCCCAAGTGATCCACCAAGCCCAGTAAAATACCGTCCACGTATCCATGAACGAAGTCGGCGAGCTCGAGTAATACGTCGTCGGATCGGCAAGCGTCTTGTTCAAGGCCGTTTCCACTAATTGTTTTATCCCTTGCGCGCCCCACAAGTGCGTGTCGTTCTGCGTAAACTCTATGTTCAGCTGCGCTATGGCGTCATTGTCGAATCCGCCGAGAATCACGTACTGCAAGTATGTTCCGATTTGCTGCGTAAACGAATTTGCAAGGTACCACGTGTTGTCAAGCATGAACAAAATCATAATCAGCGCAAGTAGAATTGAGAAGGCGACAATGGCGAAAGTGATAACCCCGCGGTGGAGCCCGCTTACGAGTGCACCCGTAGTGAGCGCGGTGATGCCCCAAATGATGGCCGACTTCGTGTTGTCGTCGTCGTCAGGAATCGAAGCGCTCATGCGGTGCAAGATGGTATTGATACTGCTCGCCCCCAAACCGAGCGACGTGCACAACCCAAACGTCGTACAAGCGATGGACATCGAGTCAATCAAGTCGCCGAACAGCCCGTTGACGTAATCGCCTACGATGGGATAAAACGCACTGCGAAGCGTCAGCGGCCTGCCCAGTCGGTAATGCACGACGCCGAGCGTCAGCGCGACCAAGATGTACGTCGCCCAACCGTGCAAACCCCAATGCAAAAAAGTGACAAACATCGCCATGTTCGCCCTTTGATCATCGTTCATGAACGGGATCTTCGCTAAATAGTTGGTTGCTGTTCCTAAAAGTTTGGAATCATCACGATAGTAGTACATCGGCTCGCTCACTCCAAAGTAAAATATCCCCGTCCCGAGCCCCGTGGTGAAAATCAACGTGAACCACACGAGATCGGAATAATCAGGCCTATCATCCGGCTGTCCGAGCTTGATGTTTGCGTACCTTTTCCGAAACAGCACGAAAATCACCACGAAAATCCACGCGTTCTGCGTCAAGGTGTAAAACCACGTAAAGTTGTTGGAAATCCAAAGCGTCGCCTTGCCGAAAAATTCCTCCGCCGCCTCTTCACGAGACAACACGCCGATCGTGAATCCCCACAGCGTCGTCGTCGCCATGAGCGCCACCACCCAATTTATTCGCACCACCTATCGCGTCGCGCACCGTTTCGTCAGTCGTCGTTCTCGCGCTCGTCCCCCCCTTCTTCGCGCTCTGTAACAACCTCGATTGCCGATTGCATCCATCCATCCGTCGTCTTCCTTCCTTCGTCCACCTCTTTCGCCTTCGTTCGCGCGCGACGTCGCACCGCCGAGCGCCCACGCACCGGAAACGCCAGCAAGTCCACGCTCAACCATCGGTTCGCGCGCGTGAACCGCCGCGCGCTCTCTTCGTCGCGAAAATCATCCAATCGCGGGAGCTCAAGTTTTGTCCCTTCCGTCCCGTCTCGCGCGTTCGCCCGCGCCGCGCGCGCGCCGATCGTCGCGGTCGGATCGATCGCGCCGCTCACCGCGAGCGCGTCGCCGAACATGCCGGCGCGCGTCGGTCTGGCGCGACGATTCGTTCGATGGCACTTTTTTGACGCGTCGACGCATCGACGGCGTCAGAACGCGCCTCGCGCGGCGCGCGCCGCGAGCGCGACGACGCGCGACGCGCGACGACGCGCGACGCGACGACGCATGCGCGCGCGCGCGAGCGAGGCGCGCGCGGCGACGCGCGCGGCGCACGAGTGGTTGCTCGCGTGCACGCACTGGTTCTTCGTCGCGCGCGCGTGGGCGCGACGCGTCGTCGACGCGACGTTTCGCGCGCTGGGATGCGAACGATTCGAACCGCGGCGAGGGCTGCGGCACGCGATGCGCGCGATGAACGCGGAGCTGCGACGAAGGGTGGGCGGATACGAAGGGTTGGGCGGCGACGCGCCGAGACGACCGCCGAGGACGCTGAGCGTGATCGCGACGTGTGGAGAGGGAGACGGCGATCTGGAGAGGTTCGTCGAACGCGCGGTGAACGTCGCGCGGTGGTGCGCGCGGTGTGGGGTGGAACGCGTGAGCGTGTACGATGGCGGCGGACGCGCGACGACGACGCGCGGAATCGAGGCGCTGCGCGAGGCGCTGGAGACCTCGAGGCGAGATCGCGAGGGCGTGGGGTACGTCTTGCGCGTCGTGGACGCCGATGACGGTGGTAAGATTCGAGAGTGCGCGCGTGGGGCGAGCGCGGGGCGCGGGGAGGCGTCGATCGATGTCGACGCGTTGGGACCGAGGGACGCGTGCGCGGCGCTGCTGGACGCGGCGAGACACGCGGAATTAGATGAAGGCGACGATTCGCTCGAGGGTGCCATCGCGAGCGCGCGGGATGGTGACGGCGTGGAGTGGGCAAAGTTCAAATATAAAACCGACGTCGTGCGTTTGGAGCGTTGGATGCGCGAGCGAGGGACTTTCCTTCCGCCCGCCGACGTCGCCGTCGTCTTCGGCGCGACGTTTCATCTTCAGGGCTACCCACCGTGGCAACTGCACGCCGCGGAGTTGTTCCACGAGGAATCATTAGATAGATTTAGTCGTCGCGATCTCGCGCGAGTCATAGACAAGTACGCGAAGACTGCGCAAAGATTTGGCAAATAGCGCGGCTCGCCGCGCGTCTCGTCTTGTACACGGAATTCTTTATTAAAAACAAACGCCGCCGCATCGCCTACTTCTTCCCGCCCTTCGGATCAAACTTCGGATCGATTCTCTTGAACATCGGCGCGTGCTTCAGCATGTCCGGAATCACCATCATTCGCACTTTCGACCCACGAATGTACACGTGTTCCATCTTACTCTCCTTCCCGTCGCGACCGACGTGCGTGACATCCGTCATTTGACAATTCCAATTATCCTCGCTCTCCACGAGCTGCCCTCGGTACGTTTCCCCAGTCTTAAGCTCCACCTGCGTCATCGTTCGCGAACCGCGCGTCGTCGTCAGTCGCTTTCCTCGTCTTCGCGAAACCGTCCTTCGCGCGCGTTCGAGGCGTTAGGGTTGATTCCTCCCCCTCGCGATCCTCGCCCGCGCGCGCTTCTCGCGCGTCGTTCGCGCGTCTCGCCCGCGCGCGCGTCGATCGACGCCGCCCGCGCGTCGCGGCGTCGCGCGCGTCGCCGTCGCGCGTCGCGCGCGCGCGCATTCCTCGAAAACATCGCGCAATCGCGCATCGAACGTCGTCGTCGCGCATCGACGTCGAGCGAACGCACCGTCACGACGTGTCCCTCGCTCTCGTGCAGCAGCTTCACCGGCACGCCGACGCCCTTGCCGAGCCCCACCATCGCGGCTCGCGTCGCGCGATTCTCGCGACGTCGTCGTCGTCGATGAGTGCGGCGGCGGCGAGCGACGAGCGGCGTGAAAACGCGACGCGCCGACGATGGGACGGAACAAGACGGCGAAGAAGGACCGAGGGTACGTCACCGCGAGCGAGTGGGCGGCCGAGGGCGGCGGCGGTGGGAGGGATCGCGGCGCGGACGCGCCGTTTCGACGATTGCCGTTTCACTGCTGCGCAATCTCGTTTCTGCCGTTTAAAAACGCGGTGTGCGCGCCGGATGGGACGGTGATGGACATCTCGAACGCGGTGCCGTACGTGATGAAACATAAGAAGCACCCCGTGAGCGGTGAGGCGCTGGCGGTGAAGGATTTGGTGCGGTTGAATTGGTACAAGAATAAAGACGGCGAGTACGAGTGCCCGGTGCTGAATAAGACGTTTACGGACGCGACGCGGATATGCGCGGTGAAGACGACTGGAAACGTGTATTGCACCGATGCGATCGAAGAGTTGTGCTTTAAGACGAAGAACTGGAAGGATTTGTTGACGGATGAGGCGTTTAAGAGAAGCGACGTGGTGACGCTGCAGGACCCGTTGGATTTGAAGGCGCGAACGTTGGATAACTTTGATCACGTGAAACGCGGGTTAGACGTGAAGGGATTGGGGAAAGAAGGACAAGGAGACGATGGAAGCATCAACAAGACGCAGGTGAGCGAAGACATGCGTCGTGTGTTGGCGTCGCTCGGGAGCGAGGAGGCGGCAAAAATCGGCGCGCGAGGCGGGAGTTCGGCGGCGGCGCAGGCGCAGGAGGTTTTAAATCTCGCCAAGGCTAAAGATGCGGAGGAGAATAAGAAGCACGGGATCGAAACCAAGCCAGACACAGTCGACAACAGTCACTTGCTGCGAGGACCCGCGTACGTGGCGCCGGTGGATAACATTACGTTCAAGCCCGGTTCTTCCACCTGGGACACAAACGAGACGGGACGAGTGGACCTGGATACACGCACGGAGAAGGAAAAGGCGAAAAGGCGGGCGGAAATGGCGCCGTATCTCGTAACTCTTAAGACGAAAACGAACGACATGCGCACGACTGGGCACAGTGCGATGGGGTTCACGTCGACGACGATGGAGGCGCACACAAAGAACCATCGCGCCGAGGAAATCGTGTGGTACAATCCGACGAAGAAGGGATACGTTCGATTACACACAAACTTTGGTGATTTGAACATCGAGCTGCATTGCGACAAGACGCCGAGAACGTGCGAAAATTTCATCACGCTCGCAGAAAAGGGATTTTACGACGGAGTCAAGTTTCACCGAAGCATTAAAAGATTCATGCTTCAGGGTGGCGATCCCACGGGCACTGGAAGAGGCGGACACTGCATATGGGGCGAGAAGTTTGCGGATGAAATCAAGGGCAACCCTCATAGACACGACGAACGCGGCGTGTTGAGCATGGCAAACAGCGGCAAGAACACGAATGGTTCGCAATTTTTCATCACGTACAATGCTGCGCCGCATTTGGACAACAAGCACACGGTGTTCGGACGCGTCGTGGGCGGGATGGAAACTCTCGCGCGTATCGAAGAGGTTGAATGCGACGCCGCCGATCGTCCTTTGAAGACGATTAAAATCACTTCATGCACGATTTTCACCAATCCATACGACGAACTGCGCGAAGAAGACGACAAGAAGGAACGCGCAGAAGCGGAAGCCAAAGCCAAGGCGGCAGACGTCAAGAATGGCACCGGTCAAGGTCAGCGCGGGTCGTGGTGGAGTGATCCCGCGGCAGCGCTAGCGAAGGACGCCTCGGCATTACCAGCGGCTAAAGCATCCGATGGCGTGGGAAAATACGTCGCCTCGGCATCCACGAGTGCGCCGGCTGCGAGCGCGCCGCCGCCGAAGAAGGCGAAGACGGGCGGTTTCGGCAACTTTGATGCGTGGTAGCTAAATAGACAGACATTTGTAAATTACACATTGATTCGTAGCGAACGAGGCAATCATATCATGTGATGAACTTCTCACGCGGCGTTCGTCAGTGCGGCGAGACGACGCGAGCTTCGCACGGGCGCTTTCGGCGAGCGTTTTGGCTTCTTATTTCGCGGCGGCTTATCAGGTGCGGGTAACGTCAAATTCTTTTGCGCTTCGTCTTTCGTGGACAAAGGAAGAGCTTTGCGCTTACGCGTTGTCGACTTGGACGATGGTAGAAGTTGTGGCTCCTCTGTTTTCGTCGTCGAAGGAAGCGCTTTGGCTCCCGTCCGTAGCTCTTCCAATTCGGCTCGCGTCATATCGTACGCTAACGAATTTCCATGAAAACCTGTGCTGAATCTTTCAATTTGCAACCGTTTCCCTTCGATGGAGCGCCCGTGAATCATGTCGAGGATGTGTTCGAGATTGAGAACTTTGCAGTTCGCTTTCGTGCGCGCAGCTGATAGTTTCGAAACGCCTGGCTCTTCGCCGACGAGCAAAACATCAGTTGCGCCTGAAACCGCGCTCCGCACGACGCCTCCAAACCGCTGAATCAGCTTTTCCGCCATGTCTTTGCCTTGCATCAGACCGATTCGATCGCCTCCGAGATCCGGAAAAATTCCCGTCAGCACGAACGTCATGGGTTTGGAATTGTCGCGAAGAAGTGAGTTGGCGATTGCGCCGTTTTCGCCAGGGACGGGAATCAAAATCTTCGGTGGTGGCTTCTCCTCTTTTGGTTTCTGCACGGCGATCGCGGTGCCGACATTCGGCGCCACTTGCAAGCCATCTTCGTGTTCGTCGTCATCAGTCACGACGTCGTACTCATCGTGGTCCGTTCGTTTTGGTTCCGGTTTTGATTCCTGCTTCGTCACCGCGGCGAGCGGTTCGTCTTGCTCTGGTTCTTGCACTAAAGACGTCGCCTTCGACATTAGTTTCTGCAGTACTTTGATTTCGTCTTTCGAAAGAAGTTGAACCCGCGATGACGGAAGGCCAGCAGCTCGAGCGGCGACATATTTCTTCTGATTGAACGCCGCCCACGCCTCCTGATTCATCGCGTGTTCGGCGACGAGCGTGATGTCTTCATCGCAAAGTTTGTTCAACCCGACGAAGACGACGCCGTCCATATCGACCAAGCGTCTTTTGAACTCATCGACGCTATACTCAGTCGTATCGTCGGGGTACTGCGGAAGATTGTACCACACCGCCTGAGGCACACGCCAACATCGCAAATGAACGAATCGGCAGTACGCGCCAGATTCTGGATCCATTAAGCCCACGCGCACAGCGTTCTTCTTGATGATTCCGAACACGTCGGCGACGAGCGCTCTCGATGACCCGGGACCGGGACCGGGACCGGGACCCACGCTTCTCGGCTGATCCACCTTCGATCCTTCATTGGCGTTTCGACAGCGACCGACGCTGCCGAGGGACTTGCGCGAGCCGGTGCAGCGAGCTCTGCCCGACGCCGCCAACTCAATTTTCCAGAACGGAATGTCTCGTTCAGCGGCGGTTTGAAAGAACTCGTACGTTGGAATCGTCCGTCGCTTACCCATGAGTTCTGGCGCGTCTACCATCGTTCGTTTCGCCTTCGCCTTCGCCTTCGCCTTCGCCGGCGCCGATTCGATGCACTTCGCGAATTCCGAGAAGCCATCGAGAAACGCTTGTTTGAGCTCTTGAAACGCCTCGTACATCGCTTGGAACGCGTCCGCGTCGCCTCCTTTGTCTGGGTGCGTCTCCAACGCGCGTCTGTTGAACGCGCGCTTCACGAGGAGCCTGCGCGCGTGCGACGACGTCGTCAATGCTCGCGCCGCGCGCGCGCGCGGCGAACGCCCTTTACCATTCAGCATCTTCGCGAGGATCGAAGCGCGCGGTCGCGAAGGCCTCGGGGCTCGCGAACGATTCGTCGATCGCGAGGAGGAGTTCGCGCGCGCGAGAGGTTTCGATCGAGCGGCGCGCGCGAGCGGGCATCGCGCGCGTCGGTGTGTGCCGCGCTTCGGCGCGCGATGCCAATGCGGGCACCATCGCGCGTCGAATCGAATCGCACGCGCGCGGCGTCGACGACGACGCGACGTCGAGCGAAATCGCTATCGATGGGGCTATAAAAACGTAACTAACAGTCGAACGATCGCGTCGTCGGAACGACTCGAAATCAAACGTCGGCGCTCTTCCGCGTCGCGCGAACTCAGTACCCGTCGTCGCTCCACGTCGCCTGGTATCCAGTAAACGCCTCTTGAATCATCGCGCACGCGCGTTCGTTACACCCCGGCGTGCGCCCGAACGTTTTACTGTACCCGTACACCTTGATCGTCTTCGCCGCGTCGTCGCGTTCGCATCGACCGCCGCCGACGACGCGGCCGGTCGCGTCGACGCCGAGTCGCGCCAACTCGCGCGTCAACAGCTCAAAATTATTCGCGTGGTACGCGCATCCGGCGTACGCGCGAACGACGAGCGCGGCTTCGTCGCCGATCGCGAGCTGCGTGAGGACGTACTTGTGCCGTCCAGGCGCGACGTCGACGGCGGGGACGCGACGTAACGGTGAATCTTCGCTCGGTGCGTGCGCGGCGACGTAGTCGTTCTGCGTCGCGCGACGCTGGAGTTCGAGCGCGGCGACGTTGAGGGCTTCGCCCGTGACGTCGTCGAAGCGCGGTTCGGCGTCGGCGTCGGCGGCGGTCGGCATCGCGAGTCGCGGAGTGCGGCGCGTCGCGCGGGATTCGGGATTTGGATATGGATTACAGTCTAGCGGCGGGAATTCGGGTCACCACGTCGTGTCGCACGCGTCGCCGCACGCGTCTTCGCGCCAACTGATTTTCGTGGGCGGAAACACGACGTCGTACGCGCGCGCCTGGCGAGGCCGGGCCATCATGTTCGCGACTTCCTCTCGCCACGCCTCGTAATGCGGCGTCGATTTATGCGCCACCGCGCTCGCCGCGCCGTCGTACACCTCAACCAATAAAAACTTTCGCGCGCTCTCGGCGCTCTGGAACACGTCAAAGCGCAAATTCCCATCCTCTAACGCGGATTCGCTCGCGTTCTTCGCGCACGCCGAGGCAAACGCCGCCTCGTCGCCCGCCGCGCATTCGCAGTGCACGTGCACGCAACTCGCGTTCACCATCTCGCTCTGATCATCGTCTTCGTTCCACGTCACGGCGTTCGCGTACGTCCACGCGTCGTCGTTCGGTTCGATCGCCAGATACGTCTCCGCGCTCCGCGGCGCCGCCATCATATCCGCGACTTCGTCTCGCCACGTCTCGTAATGCTTCGTCTCCTTGTGCTTCGCCGCCGACGCGTCGTCGGCGTATATCTCGACCAGCGTCACTAAATTTCTATCCTTCTCGTCCCGGAGCACGTCGAAGCGCACGTTCCCCGCCTCGCGAACGCTCGCGCGCGCGTTTTCCTCCGTCAATCGCAGAAAATCATCCATCGCCTCCGCCTTGACGTCGCAGCGCACGAGCGTGATCCGCGCGCTCGCGCGGACGCGCGCGTCGCGGCGCCGCCGTCCATCGCGCGCGCGCGTCGCGCGTCGCGACCGGATCGCGACGCGCGGTGGATGAATCGTCGCGCGTCGCGTCAGCATCGTCGTCGCGTCGCGAAGTGCGGCGGCAGAGCGCCGCGCGCCGACGAACGCGTCGCGGACGCGCGATGACGACGCACGAGTTCTTGCGCGACGCGTACGGACGCGCGTCGAGCGCGATCGCGAAGAGCGAGACGGTCGCGCGCGTGCACAGCGCCGGGACGTCCGCGGTCGAGGCGATGACGGAGACGATCGGACGGGGCGCGCGGGACGCGCGGGACGCGCTCGAACGCTCGACGAGCGTGCGCGAGGGCGTGTTGGAGACGATGCTGCGCGCGAGGCGCGCGGAGACGGTGCGCGAACGACGCGAGCGATGGGACGAGAGACGACGACGACGAGCGGCGACGCGCGTTTGGTGTTCGCGCGGACGAGGGACGACCGGAGACGCGCGCGGAGACGCCGATTCGATGGACTGACGAAGAGGATGATTGCGGTCGAACGCGACAGGAGGATACGCGAGTGGATGGAGGTTTGGCGGCGTACGCGCGCGCGGTGGAGGAAACGATGGAGGCGTACGACGTGCGACACGCGCACGTGGACGCGCGCGCGAGGATCGCGCTGCGGCACAGCGCGACGCTGGAATCGACGATACGGAAGCAAGAGGAGTCGTGGGTGGCGCTCGAGCGCGAACTCGCGGAAGTTTCGGGGATGACGGCGAAGGTTTGGGAACAGAGCGAGTCGCTCAACCGAACGGTGGAGCTGCTGTCCGAGGTGGAGGAGATGTTACTCGAAGCGGAGATCGGAGCCGAGTTGGATGCGTTGTATAAACGACGAGACGATGCAGAGGCGAAGGATGCGGAGGCAGAGGCGGCGTTCCAGGAGGAAGTCGCACACGTGCTTCAGTTGCACGACATGTTGGTGAACGACGCGATGACGAACCAAGTGAGTTCGAGGACGACGGAGGAAATCGCAGCCGAGCAAGAACTTAAGAAGAAACTCGCGAGTTTGGCGAAGAAGAAGAGTAAGGACGTCTCGGTTCTCTCGAAGGATGAGTCCCTGAAGGACATCGCTTCGTCGCTCGACGTCGCGTCGACCATGTCCTCAAAGATGACGAGCGATTTGGACGATTTCTTCAACGCGGACGCTGATGGCGACGAACATGACGCGTCGAGCGGAAAAATGTACACGCTTTACGGTGTTCGCGCGCGTGCGGACCAGACGAAGGGGGCAATTCTCAACCAGCCGCACGAAATCAAGTCGGAAAAGTCCATGGACGTCGGCGAAGCGGAACGCATCGCACTGGCGAGAAAAGAGGCGCTCGGGATCGCGGACGAAGACATGCACGGGGTGAACTTGCGCCCGCCACCGCCTAAAGGTGGCGCGCAAGATGGACCTTTGGAAGAAGCGCAAAGCCCGCGACGAATCGTGATCGAGGCGAAGAGCGTGAGCCATCAAGTGAGCGATACGCTGAAGAATTTCAGCATGGGCGGTATTTGGGAAAGCGCGTCAGCTTCGACGGCGGCGGCGGCAGAACGCGCATCTGCAGCCACGGCGGCAGCGACGGCCGCGGCGACAGCGGCGGCGGCAGCGGGCAAAGACGCGGTGCGAGCGTTACAAGAGCGCACGACGCGCAAGCCCGCCGTCGAAGCCGACGCGCCGACTTATTATAAAAAGGACGCGGGAACGTCAACTTAGCCGTTAGATTACAACGCTGCCGCGTTCTACAAATAGCTGAAATGCGTACAAACAAAAAATGAATGCGAATCAAGTCGCTTCCGCCGCCGCCGCTGCGCGCAACTCCTCGTCTTCTGAAATCACAGGCGGTCGAGGTCCGGCCAACGCTGGCCATTCTCCGTCGCGCATGTGGCGATTAATCGCGTTGCGCAAGCGCTCTTCTTTCGCACCGGAGTGGAAATGCAACTTTTCGCCCGCTCGAAACAAGAAAAAGGAAGGCGTCGACTTCACACCGAGATCGTCGCGCGCGAGAATCGTAGTACTCCCGTTTTCGTTCCCATTCATGTAGACGAACTTGACGCTCGGGAATTGCTCGGCGATTTGATGATACTTGCGCGCGAACGCTTTGCACGGTCGGCAAAACGTAAAACCGACTTCGAGGCAAATGAGTCTTTTGCTTTCCATTTTCAGCACGCGGCGCCACTCGTCTTGCGAGACAATAGTCGTGACGGCTTCAGTCGACACTTCGCTCTTCCACCACCTGCACCATTCATCGAAAGTGACGACACCGTTCGCGTCCAAATCCAAGGAATCCATCAACGACTGCACGTCGTTCACTTTTACGTTGAGCGCGAGCGTCGCGTCGACGAGTTCATTGAGTTCCAAAACGCCGTTCTTCGACGTGTCGAATGTGTCGAAGACGCTCTTCAACTGTTCATCCGAGACGAATTGAGGGCTCACGCCAGTCTGGACGCCTACGGCTTCGCGCACTTGCGCGAGCGTTTCGCGCAAGCCAATTTGCTGTTTCGCTAGTAACGCCGCACCCTTGACACCGGCGACGAAGCCCAGAGTCCCCGGCACGACTTTCGTGTTAAGCGCGGTCAACTTGTCCATAATTTTGTCGGCATTTTGACCAGCTTTACCACCGAGAATGATGACGTCCGGCTTATACTTTCGCTCGAGCTCGCTCAAGTACTCGCGCACGCGTTCACCAAACGCCGCCCACGCCTCGTCGGTATCGTTTGCGCCACCGATGTCGGGTAAAGTCGATATTCCCGAGACGTCGCCGTCGCCGTCGCTCAACTTTTCGCCCGCAAAGTTCTTCACAACCTTCCCTCCATCGTACAGACTGGTGCTGAACCGCCCACCGATCATGCAAAACATCACTAATCCCTTCGCCTCTCCGCCCGAAAGTTCCACGCCCGCACCGTACGCCAGTTCCGCCGCCCCGCACGCCTCGGCGCCGCTCGAAATCGACGTCTCGCACCCCGTCGCCTGCTTCACCGCGCGTTCGATGTCCGTCCTCGCCATCGTCCCTCTCGCCCCATCGCCTCTCTCGCCCTCCACGCGCGTCACTAATCCCGGCAGCGATATCCCGATCGCCCCCGTCCACTCCATCTGCTCGACCAATCGCTTCACCGCCGCCGCGACGCCGCTCGCCGTCGCCGCCTCGAGCTTCGTGCTCGCCCCCGCGCGCAGGAACGTCCCATCGCTCGCCCTCACCGGCGCCGCGCGTATGTCCTCCGCCGACGCCGTGACGTACACGCCCAGGATCTCGTCCGCGTCCGCGTCGCTCGCGAGCGCCCGCGGGCGCGCGCCGCCGCCGCGCCGACGCGACGTCGCCGCGTCGACGCGACGCGTCTTCGTCGCTCGACGCCGCGCGACGCCGCGCGCGGAC